>Ga0209541_10004099_pt1 | contig 26109 bp, 27 predicted proteins | sample RifCSPlowO2_01_FD_184027 | JGI IMG/M metagenome (GOLD analysis project Ga0209541, IMG submission 184027) | Groundwater microbial communities from Rifle, Colorado - Rifle CSP2_plank lowO2_0.1 (SPAdes) (version 2) | ecosystem: Environmental > Aquatic > Deep subsurface > Groundwater | place... | reverse complement strand
TGGTGACGGCGAGATTATTATCGCCGCTGGGGGGGGGCAAGGGGGACAGACAACGACTTTCACTCCAGCTCCAGTAATCACTTGTATTGGCACACTCGGGCACAGCATCACCCACAGCAATTGTCTGACCGGTGGTGGGCTGGTCCACACAACCTTTTTGGGTGAAAGAATAATACTGACCCGCTCGACTACAACGGTATTGGGTAGAGTCGTTGACTGGTCGGTCAGTGTCATCCCAAACACAACCCTGGGGAGCTTGGTAGCTGGATCCTTTTGGACACTGATCCGGCCGGGGGCTGGAATCCACAGCAACAGTGGGCACAGGTGATGGAGAGCTGCCTTTGCTGGTAGATTTAGTACAGGTTTGGGACGACCAAGTCCATTCATAGCCAACCGGACAAATTGGTTGACCGTTAGGATAGCCAGACTGGTAGGAGACGCAACCTTGGGCAGCAAAGGACCAGTATTGGCCTCCGGTGCAGCGATATTGGTTGTAGTCGTTGAGCTTTTGGCCATTAGTAGCCCATACACAACCCTCGAGTTGTTTGAAGATAGCTCCGGCTGGACAAGTTGTCAGCACTGTGTCAGCTGGAGTCAAAGCCAAAGATCCACCCGCAGATGCCGGGAACTGGCCAGCGTTAACTGGCCGGTTAGGGTTGTCGACCAGCTGTTGGTACAAGGCTTGCAGTTTGTCATTTCCAGCCAGATCAGCTGCTTGAATTAGACTGGGGTCGATGGAGTTTTTTAGATAATCCAATCGCCGGTCTAAATTATTGGCCGTTGCCTTGAGGGTAGCTGTTTGGGCGAAATCAGTCTGGATGGCCCGCAACTGATTCAACTCCTCAATTTTGCGCACTTCTACTAGTTGATTGTAGTCGCCGGGAGCTACCAGGCTTTGAGCCTCATCCATTCGCTTGGCTTCAGCTGGAGGGAAAGACCCTTCCTCTTCTAACTTCCGGATTTGGTCACGCACTTCACCTCTTGAGCCAGCGGCTGTTAAAGAATTAACTTCCTCGGGCAAAATTAATCCTTGGGCTTTGAGATCCTGGAGACGATCGGATAAAGCTGGGGGCAGAGCTGGCCGACCTAAAGTGTCTGCACTGGTGTCTAAAGCGTCTTGGGTAGCTTCAATGAGGATGGTTACCAATTTGGGCTGATCTGCAGGTGGGGGAAGTAACCCTCTTTCAAAGATTAAATTATGCCGGGCCACTTGGTTTTCCAGTACTTGAGCAATGTCTTGTTGACTTGGAGTTGGTCGATTGAAGCTATCAACTATTTTGGTGGCAGTAGTTAGTGTGCTATCGTAATCTTTTAAAGCTCTAATATAGTCAGTGGACCGATCGGCTTGACTGGCGAGGGCGTTGGCTTCGCGCAGCCGTTCTTCCGCAAGTTGTCCTAGCAACTCAGCTTTGCTAGTAGGAGCAAATGTCAAAGTGGTGGATATATTTTCGCCCAAACGTTTGAAAAAGTAGGTCAAGTCTCCCGGCAAGGGGCCGGTAGGGGCAGTCAGATACGGGTTGATAGGAGAAGCTGCTGGTTCAACTGGAGGCTGGTCAGAAGCGGGTTGAGGTGTGGGAGATGGTAAGGGAGAAGGTTGGGAAAAAGTGAGGTTAGTGACGGCGGCTTGGGGATAAAACTTAGCGATTTCGGCCTGTTGATCTGTTGAAAAACGATTCATGTCCACTGTTTGAGCCAAATCCTGAGCTCGATCATAATATAGGTAAGGGCGGATTTCTGCCGGTGGAGGCAAATCACTAGGATTGGCTTGCCAGGCGGCAATTTTTTTGGCCGTTTCTTTGTCGGGAGAGGCAAGTGTTTGGTACGAGCGAAGCTCCGCGAATTCCAGTACATCCTGTTGATGCTCAAAAATATCGGGGTGATTTGCGGCTACAGCCGTATCTAGCTTGGCGGCTTCGGCCGGGGGAAATTGACCGGAAGTGACCAATTTATCCAGCTCGTCGCGGACATCGCTGCGGTTAGTAATAGCGTAGAGTTTGGCGCTTTCCTCCCCAGTTATCAGCCCCTGGCTTTTTAGTTCTTGAATGCCAGCCGAGAGGTCTTCAGGGATAGGCGGTTGGTGGGTGGCGTCAGCCACGGCATCAAGAACCCCTTCGCTAGCTGTCAGTACTTGAGACCAGGTTTCGGCGACTGCCGGTGGGGCAGAAGCAGCCAGAGTTTGAGCGACGACCGTCTGGTTGGCTACGGTAGTTTCTACCTGTTGCAGCAGTTGTGTGGCCTGCTCTGAGTCGGTTTGAGCCAAATTTTGCACATTTGATGCCAATGTTTGCATGCTATTTCGGTAAGCCGAGACAGCAATAGCGGCATCCGTGAAGCGTTGTTGGGTAATGAGGGTTTGGGCTTCGGCCAACCGTTCAGAGGCAAATTGCAGCCGCAGCTGCTCCCGGGCCAGACTGTTGAAGGTAAAGGTGAGTTGTAGGGACTCGGCCCATGATTCTGCTGGGGCAAAAAAATCGCCCGGCAAAATACCGGTGGCGGGAGGAGGCAGTAAATCGGGAGAGAGGGGAGGTGGCGGCAAGCCTTCATGGGAGGAAAAAGTGATACCTAAAACCTGACCCACGGGCTGATAATAGGAACCCCAATCATAGTAGTCGGAGCGAAGTGAAGCCGCTGACACAGGAACAGCGGCTGTGACCAGCAAAGTTACAAACAGTGGCAGGTACTTTTTCATTGGCCCAAAGTTTGGGTAGTAGTTTAAGTAAAGTGGATTTGAGGACGGTTGTCAACCCCCTGTTTTGAGCCCTCCCGGAGAATCGGACTCCAATCTACGGTTTACAAAACCGCTGCCCCGCCTGCCGATACCTTGAGCCGAAGGGGAGGATCGAACTCCCAACCTGCTGTTTACAAAACAGCTGCTCTACCATTGAGCTACTTCGGCGAATGGCGGGCAGGTCTACCATTGAGCTAGGAGGGCATGGGCTAATTATCCCACAAAAAGTCCCGCCGATCAGGTGGTTTGAGGTTTTTCCCTGAATAAACTTCAGGTGGGCGGGCTGCCCTCCTTTGCCAAAGGCTTCGGAGGGGCTTTCCCGATGGTACTTGGACCTGCGGGACATTGCGCCTAGCCCGAAAAAGAAAAAAATAGCCAAGAAAAAATTCCCAATCCTTCCTTCTCGGCAGGACAAGTCAATTATACACAAGTGTCAAGGGATAAGGATGCCCAGCAGGAGGTTGGAAATGGGGGAAATAAGTAGGGAGGCTAGGGAATGGCCGCCGAAGATGGGTAGCAGCAGAAGGAAGAGAAGGAGTAGGGAATTGCCGCCGCCAAAGTTTTCAAAATCCCGGGGAATATTTCTATTTAATATACCTGCTAGCACTTTAGATCCGTCTAAAGGCGGGACAGGGATGAGGTTAAACAAAGCCAAACTAATATTGATACGTATTATAAAGTAGAGAACAGAAAAGAGAGAATTAGGAATTGGTAAGATTCGCCAAAGGAGAGAAATTGCCAGTGCAAGAAGGATATTACTCACTGGTCCGGCCAGAGCGATGAAAGCTGTGTCCCGCTGGGGATGGCGCAGGTTGTAGGGGTCAAACGGGGCGGGTTTACCCCAGCCAAACATGCCGGTGACCACAATTACCAAGGTGCCCAAAGGATCCAGGTGCGCTAGGGGGTTAAGAGTAGTGCGGCCCAGTGACCGGGGAGTCGGGTCGCCTAGGTAGTCGGCCATAAAGCAATGGGCGGCTTCGTGGATACCTATGGCGATAATCAGCCCCCCAAAAATAACCACAAAGGCCAAGGGGTTTTGGAAAAGTAAGCTCAGCATGTTAAAATTCTATCATGTCTTATGTTTGTGATAATTGTGCCAAAGGGATTCAATACGGTGGGACGCATACTCACGGCCGAGGGGTAGCGGGAGGCCGGTGGAAAAAGAAAGCCCCCCGGACCCGCAAAGTATTCAAACCCAATCTGCATAAATGGATGGGCATGAAACTATGCACCAAGTGCCTACGTAAACTCAAAAGTCCAAGTTCCCCGTCAAAAAGGAAATAAAATATGCCTCGTAAGGATGAAATTAGTCCTGCTCCTGGGTATCCCCATTATTTGGATAGAGGACTAGTTGGGGCAATCCTCTTTTTGTTAAGAGCTAACCAAAATTATAAAAAGGTCGGTAGAGAGGTCGACAGAGATCCGTCGGTTGTTCGTAGTGTTGATGATGCAAGACACTTGTTGGCGAAAGCCAAGATGAGAGCTTGGTTAGTAAGGATTTTTGGATTAGGAGTATTGACGGGAGAGCCTGACGGGATAGAAGACTTACAAGTCTCTCCCAAATTTCCAGATAATTTGTGAAGAGGGGTTCACTGGATTTTGGGAGGATGGGAGTTAAAATTGATGAATGGAAGTAAAGAGTGAGCTGAAAAAGGTGCTGGAGAACCAGAAAAAGACCATGGAGGAGTCTCTGGTGCAAGCCCGGGAAGCCCAAAGTAACGCTCCGTCGGCTATGGAATCTTATTCAAATACGACCAGGTCCGAAAAAGAGAAATTGGTAACGGCCATCGAGCTGAACTTAAAAAGAATTGGACAACTATTACAGAAACTGGATATAGCGGATGGGGATAGCAAGTTGTGGAGCGTACACGAAGTAGAACTAGGTGGGAACAAAATTAAATGTTGTCTGGTTCCCGAAGGCATGGGGGGTCACAAGATCGGCGACTTGCAAATGGTGTCACTTGATTCACCACTAGGAAAACGACTTTGTAAAATGGGCACTTATGGTTGAAGGTAATCGTCCATGGGTGGATTGGCTATTGTTTCTCGTCACAAAGATAATATTTAGTGGAATTGGCATTACAGAAATTCGCGAGGGACTGATAGAACATGACCCTGATAAGCAACTTATTGGATTATTTGGTGTTGGTTTATATATGCTAACTTGTGGTATTGATCGTGCCATTAACAGGACATCATAAAACTGGTTGGTTGGACAGGGTGTAAAATGATTGGAGAGTGAATGAAGTTCAGTTGGCGATACTTGCTGGGTTGACGACGGCCGGGGGTGGATTACGGTATATGAGGCTGAAGCCGGAGGGGATGGGGAGCGACAAGTTTAATTACCATTTGCAGTATTTGGTGAAAAAGGGATGGGTGGAAAAGACGGGCGAAGTGTATCGAATAACCCAGGAGGGTAAAAAGTTTACCACCAATCTGGACGCGCTGGGGCATCTCCAGCAAACCTTTAAAGTATCCGTGGCCCTGTATGTGATAAAAGACGGGCAAGTGTTGCTGCAGAGGCGGGCTAGACATCCTTTTTACGGCGATGTGACGAGCGTAGCGGGCAAAATTTTGCCAGGCGAGAGGGTAGTCGCGGCGGCCGGGCGGAAGCTGCGGGAAGAGACAGGCTTGGAGGCGAGCTTTCGCTTGCTGGGAATGCATCGAAAAATACGCAGGAATTTGGAGGGAGAGGTGGTGGAGGATACCTTTTATCACATTTGCCGGGCTGACGGAGCCAGTGGGAAGCTGATAGAAAAAAATGTGTATGGAGAAAATTTCTGGGCTAGCTTTTCCGAGGCGATTAAGTATGAGAGTAAAAATTCCGATTTCGGAAAGACGGATATAAAAGTATGGGAAAGGATAAAAAAGGGAAATGATGAATGGTTTTATTTTGAAGAGGAGACGGTTATAAAGTTTTACTAGGGGGACTTTCCACTCTTCTTATTTTAGAGTTTGGATTGTGTCTCTCTATGCCTAGGGCATCTGGGTCGTCCGGCTGATTTTCGTATTTGTCAAGACAGCATGGCATATTACGTGGCCTGTTTCCAACTAAACACCACTTGAAAAATCGGCATTTACCGGGGTTACGGGGCGTTGTTTCCGGTCTTGAGGAAGACATGGTGGGCCATTATACGACAGGAGGATGGAAATTGGAGTAAGGAACAGGGGATTTGCCTTCGGGTTGGATGATAATCTCGGGGTTTAGGGAAATCAGTTTCAGGCGTTTGCCGGCGGGAGTCAAGGTCCACACGCCGGGCCAGCCCTCGTATGCTCGTAGCATGCGAGCAATATCCAAATTACAAATTCCAAGGTCCAAATAATTTTTCAATTTTTCAAATTCCACAAACCCGTTCTGACGAGTTATTTTTTGGGTGTAAGTAGCCTGTGAATGATCTTGAGGTTCTAGGTGATAGGTTCTAGGTTTTAGGAGAAATTTAAGAAACAGATCTATCCCAAGCGAAAACAAGCGATTTCCTAGAGTGATCCAGGTATCGTCTGGACCAATATAATCTCTTTCTTGGGCCACGATTGGTCCGTGATCCATGAGGGCGTCGAGTTGGATAATGGTTACTCCGGTTTCGGTTACGCCATCCAGAATCTGCTGCTGCAGCGGTGACGACCCACGATATTTAGGTAGAAGGGACGGATGAATATTGTATATTTGACCATTAAATTTATCCAGTATTTCCTGGGGAATAATTTTACCGTAGGCGGCGACGAGACCAATAGTATTTGTCATACTGTGGTCATTCATGGTCATACAATAGTCATTTATTGTTTCAAAAACTGGAATGTGGTGTTTTTGGGCTAACGACTTGACAGGATTAGGAGTCAGTTTCAAATGCCGCCCTACCGGCTTATCTGGGGTAGTTACGACGGCTAGAACCTGAAACCTAGAACCTAGAACCTTTTCTAAAACTATGATCGAAAACGGTGAGGAACCAAAAAAAATCAACTTGCACGAAGTCATATTTTGGATTATACAGGAAGCTGTGGTAGAGCAGAGAGTGGCGGTAGTGGATACTAATGTGTGGTTCGATGCGGCTTTGGTAATGGGATATTTTGTGTCAGTAATTACATGGCAAACACAAAGAGAAATGTGGGCCGTGGCAGGCAGAAATCAGAGATTGAGAGAAATGATTAGTGTGGTGATTGCCCTGTCTGAAGACGTCTCCAATCGTCCACCTCGAGTAAAAACTTATCTCCCGCCAGTGAATTCTGGAGATGTGAAGATTGTAAACGCTGCTTTGCAAGGGGATGCTTTCCAGATAGTTACCTACGATGGGGATTTCCGGTTGCCCAAAGTGGTCCCCAGACTTAAAAGATTAGGTATTTCCGTAGTTACCCCGGCTGAATTTTTGACCCAAATCGACGTTGAATCTGGACATACTCACATTTGAGGTGTAATATCCGACCTATAGTATGAACAAGATCGAGGCAGTATATGCTCAGGCTTATTGCGGTGCCGTAGAATTAGCGGGTTTAGTTGATAGGATTAGAAAGCATCCAGTGGGAGGAGTTGTTTTTAGGGCGGTTATGGTTTTTGCTATGTGGGAGGCGATGAGAGCTGTCGATGGTGTGGTTGGGCAGTCCACCATTCCAGGTGTGACATTGGCGCAAGATGGGGGGTGCGTACCCGGGGCTGTTTGGCAATATAGGGATCAGGCTGCGGGTTTAACCAATGAACCGATAGGAGCGTGCCTTCTGAAGGTTGATGGGGGATACGATCTAAGAGTGTCTGGGCCGTCGAATATTTTGATGGGGGTTCAACTGGAACCGGGGGTGAATTTGGGTCAGCCTGGATTGTATCTTACAATATCTGACAAAGATATTTTGTGGTCTCCGAGCCTGGCTTCTAGTAGGTTGGCTGTTATGGATACTGGAGGAGACGGTGTCGTTGTGCAACTTCGCTCACCAGAAACAGGATTTGATAATGTGGTTGCAGGAGGAGTTTCGAGGCCCACAGTTGGTGTTGGCGATGTGGAGGTGTTAGACACTTGGTCCGAGGCGGGACGGGCCTTTGTTACGGTTGCTTCTGTATTAGGAGGGGGATATTTGGCCTGGAGTACTGGATTAGTGAGGAGAGTAGCGGAAGGGGGGATGTTTTGGACGGCGGGCTTGGTTAGGAATGTGTTTGAGCAGAAGCCGGAAAGGAGAAAGAGGAATCCTAAAGTTTCTAAGCCGGCGCTGGAAGAAAGTAGTGATCGGTTGAGTAGAAAAGATAGGGTCGAAGCAAGGATGGCAGCAAGTCAATTTTTGGATACTGGAGAACTCCCGGAAGGCATATCTCAGAGGGTGGAGCGGCGAGCAAGGGAATTAGCTGCAGGGGTCAGAGAATCTGGTTTGAGTGGTACTTTTGATTGGTTTAAGAAGCGGCAGAGGAGAGACCCGACAGAAAAAGAAGTGGAAGAAGTAGAGCGAGAGGGTCATCAAATTATGGGAAGTGTGACCCGAAGAAGTGGAAGGATTATGGGGGCATTGTGGGGGAGAAGAAGCTAGAAAGTGATTTCGTGCCACTCTTTGCCTTCTACTTTGTAGAGTTTTGAATTTTGCTCCAAGGCTCGGTCTATAAATAAGATGCCGTTGAGATGGTCCATTTCGTGCTGAATGACATGGGCGGCAAATCCGAAAAAGGTTTCTTGAGCAGGGACTAGGTTATAGGTTCTAGGTTCTAGTTTTTGATACTTGATAGCGACAGAAGAAGATCGCCTAATGGGGGCATAGTGATGGGGTAGGGATAAACAACCTTCATATACTCCATGTTTACGATGGGGGTTGATAGTTCGTTGTGAGTACTTAATAATTTGCGGATTGATAAAAATGGTGATTTGTCCGTTTGGTTCTGGCCTAATCATAAAGATGCTGAGAGACTCGCCGATTTGGGGGGCGGCCAGACCAACTCCCTGAGGATCCTTGGCCTTTTTAAGGATTATTTCCATATCTTTGAGTATAGATTTTATCCTGGTATCAATGATCCCTACCTGCTTGGTAGGTTGGCGTAGAACAGGCGAAGGAACGGTGATAATTGTAGACATGGACTTATTTTACCAGTTTGGATATAATTGTGACATGAATATAAAAGAATTAGGCAAGGCTCTTTATTCCTTTATTAATCCCAGTGATGGAGTAAGTGGACGAGCATGGAAGACCCAATGGGGATCTCTCGTGTTGCTTACCCATGTAGCTGAAGGAGGAACAGCTGCTTATTTTTTTCTAAATGGTAGGCCAGTTGAAGGAATTGTTGCGGCTGGGGTTCTTGGAGCACATCTGTTATGGAGATCCCGTTCTGGTAGGGGTGACAATTAGGAGCGTTAGACCGTTTTGGGAATAGTGGGGGTCGAAAGAGAAGATATGAGTAATGCCTAAACTACGGCAAATAGCGATATTGGCACAGTCAGTTAAAGAAACATTTTTTGATGTTTGTTTGTCAAATATCTTCAGGGTTGCAATTGAGAGGAGTTGGTCAATATAGACAGTTCTGATTTTAGTCGTCGGTAGAATTGTTTGGATAAAATCCCTGGCAACTTGTTTGTTATGAAACATAGAAAGCTTGGTAACTACTTCATCAATTGTTTCCCAGCTAGTCACTAATTCTTCTTGTGATAAGCTAAGCTGGGCCATGTTTACACTTGCTTTGGCGTGGTGGGGATCCTGGGGAAGAGTGAGACCAATTAGAGCGTCGGAATCGATAAAAATCATGGATATATATATAAATACTTATCATTGGTAGCAAAATCTTTGGGGAGTTTTTTTAGATCGCGGTTTTTTATGGCTAGTCTTTTAAAAGCTTCATATACAGAAATTTTCTTTTGGGGTTTGATTTTGGCGATAACGGATCGACGGATGAGCTCAGACAAACTAAGGTTATTGCTGGCGGCGTACAACCTAGCCGTTTGCAATAGGTCAGGAGGAAGTAGTATCTGAGTTCGAGTCATCATAGGACTAATCATACACATGGTGTATGGTGTATGTCAAGGGGATAATTCTTGGAGTTGTTTGGCGGGGTCGGCGAAGTCGGGTTTTAGTTCCAATGATTTTTTGAAGTTGAGAATTGCCGATGGCGTAGCTCCCATATAGTTTTCGACTATTCCTAAATTAAAGGGAATGCGGGGGTCTGTAGGAGATAGTTGGGCAGCCTTCGCCAAGGCTTCGGCGGCTAAAGACAGATAATTAGTGTCAATGTCTGAAAGCAGGATCATAGTTCGGGCCCGGGATTTGTAGTAATTGGGGTGATGCGGAGAAGTAGCGATGGCTTTGTCGGAGGCAGCCAGGGCAATTTGAGCTAGTTGACCAGCCGAAGTGGCATCCGTTTGGTTTAGAGAATTGGCCAAGTATCCGGCAGCCACTGCCAGTTCTGAGGAAATGGCCGGCTCGGCCGGATTAAGGGTGTAAGCCGAAGTGTACTGTTGATACGCCGACAACACATATTGCGGCTGGCCAGTAGTTTGAAAAATTTTAATCAAATTTAAGGCTGTTGCGTATTTAACATCAGCCAGGAAGTAACGGAAAATAGAGTATAAGAGTAGAAGAGCGGGTGTGAGAGCAAAGAGCAAAATTGCAAAAATTTGTCCTTGTCCCAACTTATACTCTTCCGCTCTCCGGCTCTCCGATTTCAAAGTTATTGCCATTGCCGGCAGGAGAAACAGCAGTAACTGGACTATCACGACCGAAAACCCCCAGAAGTTAGTCACAAGTATGCTGACCCAGCCAGCCAGTAAAGCAACAGTCATATAGTTGTCATTTGTGGTCATACGCTGGTCATTAATTGTTTTGAAAAAAATCCAAGCCATAAAGCCCAGCAAGACTAGATAGGAAATTAGACCCAGCATGCCGGTGGTGGCCAGATAGTTGAGAAACTCGTTGTGGGCTTTGTTGTACAGCAGTTCCCATTCGGAAGTTTGATTATGCTCAATGGGCCGGAACTGGTAATAGGCTTCGGCGAAAGTTTCTGTTCCAGTGCCCAAAATTAGATTCTTGATGCTAGATTTCCAGATTCTAGTGGCTCCCGTCCACACGATTTTGCGGATACTTCCCGACTCGGTTCCACCAACTTCTAGGGCAGGGCCTTGGGAGGTTTTAGGTTCTGGGTTCTGGGTTCTAGTGATTAGGTTGCGGAGGGGGTTACCCACGCTGAAAATCAGCGTGGCAATAATCAAGCCCCAAATTCCGAATCCCAAATAATTCTTCAATTTTTCAAGTTTCCAAAAGTACAACCCCCAGAACACCACCGCCGATACTCCAAAAGCCAACAACCCCGAGCGGGACTTAGTAAAAAGTAGAACGGTAAATAGCAAAATGAAAATTAGTAAATTTAGAATTTGTTTCGAATTTCGAATTTCTCCCTCGATTCCACTCGGGATCCTGAGCTTGTCGAAGGAGAATTTCGAATTTAGAGCACTCATGGGGACCCAAATGAGTGCAATCAGGTACGCTGCCAGCCAGTTGGGTTGACCCAGGGTGGCAAACACCCGATTTTTGACATCTTGGACCCAGCAATCGACTCCCCATGATCCCCGAGTAAACAGGCAGCTAGGAGACCAGCCGAAATGCTCTAGTCCGCCATAGATGGCTATTATTACGGCACTGAATACTGAGCACTGAATACTGAGCACTACCCTCTTGCGGGTCATGTTGGAAACGAAGGCCCAATACAATAGAGTATAAGAGAGGAGGGATAAGAGGCCGCCATTCCAGCGGGAGTAGTAGCCGTAGATCGATATGTGGATATCGAGAGAGAAGAGAGTAGAGATTAGAGTAGAGAGAAGGAAAATTAAAATGGGAATATCAAGAGGAGTGTGGCGAAAGACAAATTTCTTTTCGGCTATACAGCGGCCGATCCAGGAACTTACAATAATAATGGTCAGAATATAGGTAACAATAATTTTATTGAATTCAAACAGTTCGCTCGTATTGGGCAGCCAAATCAGGGGGACCAGAATAAATAAAGTACAGAAGCCAAGTGTAATTACCTTTTGCCAATTGGACATGGAGATAGTTTACATCAAATTCTCGAATTCCTGGCGGGTCATATCGGCTTGAGTCAGGAAAGTTTAGGCATAGCCTATTTTAAGGGAAAGAGTTGCAGGCGGGGTAAGTTGGGGAGGGTAAGTTTCTCATCTTCGAAATATAATTCCAGTGCCTCTTGCAGGCTGGCTAGAGCTTGGAGGCGAGTTTTGCCTTGGCTGGCGACTTCAACTTCCACGCATTTGGCAACATAAAGTTTGTCTTCTTTCCAAACTAGGGCATGCAATCCGGAACTAAGTTTATCGGTCTTGATCATAATTTAGGAGTATATCATATTGACAAGAGGATCATAACTATGGCAAATTAGAATTCCAGGAGGCAAATGCATCCTGGAAAAAGAAAATCAATCAGAGGGGGTGAAAAAACATAGAGCCGCAAGGCTCTTTTTTTATGGCCCAAAGAATTGAAATACTGACGCAAAATGGAGATAAGCTGACGGTTAGAGTTTTGAGGTGGGTGGGAGATTTGGCAGTAGCTTTAGTAGGAACGTTTCCTATAAAGATACGTCTACCGCGCGGAAAAGATTAAGAGGGATCTAATCAGGTTTTCAAACCCCTGATTTGCGTTTGCGTGCCTTTTCCATCTTGACAATTTCATCTCCACTAAATTGATTATAGGGTTTACCCGCAGATTCCATTTTATTTTTTTGTTCCTTTTTGTGGAGGGTATTTGTTCCACCACTGGTTACTTCTACGTATCGTCCCCTTGAGCCAGGATTTTTCCCGTTAACGACTCGGAAATCAGGTTGAGTTGGACCCATTGGGGTGTTGATTGTTGGTGGCTGATAAGTCACTCGCAAATGAGGAATCGCTGCTACTATTCTGGCAAACGTTCTCTCTGCCCAGTTAGGAATATGCGCTGCGCTATATGGATTGATTTCTTGAGAATCGTGTGCCACCTGGTAATTTTTCTATAAAATATGACCCAATGTCAAGCTTGCTAGAAAGGTGAGTATACAATATGATTAGGGTGATCTATGGATGAGAATCAAGCTAGAGAGAGTGGCAGGGTTTTAAATAAAATGGAAATGGGCTTTTCTAAAGCCGATTTTCCCTGGTTGTCCGAGAGTCAACAGGTAACCATGATTATGGTTGTGGGAACCGATGGGGAAACTACTGGGTGGATAGGCAGTTGTATAGAAATTGATAGCCCCATAGGAAGGGTTGCGGCAGAGCTAGATGATGATGAATCAAAAAGGGCAAGCTTGTCATTTATAAGTCGGGCCAGGGCTTTTCTTTCTGATGAAAGGACATCTCATGTAATGCATTTTATAAGTCCTATATCCGGAGGTCCGGCAATTACATGTATAACCAATGGTAAATTAAGAGTATTTTTCGCTCAAACTACGGCGCTTGATGGCCAAATGGCCTTAGTAAAGGTGGCAGTCTGCAGAAAAAATAAGGAACATGTTGTGCTGGCTAGAGTTTCAAATGACCATGGGGCAAACATCAGATGAAAGATATTAATTGTACTATAACTGCTAGATCAGAAGATGAGGCAAGCGTAAATATGCAGATTGATGCCGGGGATGCGGGGATGTTTGCTTTGACAGCGGGATTAAGAGGCATAGTAACTGCAGAGGAGAGTGAAGAAGCGGAAATTTTTTTAGTCAACGGAGAGTTACCGATGACTGACGAGAAGTGGTTCAAATTAATATTGGGTCAACAACTTGAAGTAATACTCCCATATCTGGTCTTTCAAACCGACTAAGCACTTTTAGAGCCGTGATCATAGTTATTTGCAATGTTTTGGATGTGTCGACCATCAAGTTGAGTATAGGGCTTGCCTGATTCGTTCATGACTTTTCGCTGACGCCTTTTGTGTTTGTTTGGTTTTCCGTTTCCTACCTCAACATACATTTTATCATCTCCTTTTGGCCTCTTGGTATTTGTTACTAGAAAATCAGATTGAGTACGACTGCCATCATTGGCTTGGATCGATGGAGGTTCGTAGATAACTGTTAGATGCAGAATGTGGGCTACGGCTGTGGCAAAAATTCTTTCGGCCCAATTTCTAATCTCACCGGCGTTAGTGGAGGTGATAATAGTTTCAGGAGGAAGATGTTTTCTTCTGTCTTTCACAGCTTCTTTTTGTCATTATAGCGATTAAATTGTCAGGAGAGTTATTCGCCTGGCCAATACTGTCGGTCGGGTCGAGTCCGGCGGGTGGCCATCTCTTCGTTTGGGTTCGTCCTACCATCCGTCGCATCTATGGGTACTAGAAATGGACATCGGACAAGCTTACAATAACTCCCAATTTTAAGCCAAGATGGATTTTTTAAATCTGGGTGACTACAAGCTAAACTATCTGGAGGTAGATCATAAATTTCAATCAGCCAGTTAGCAGATTCAGACATTTGGGAGATTTTCTTACATGTTATAGGTTATGTCAAGTGTTTGCATAAGTATTTGGTATGTCCTATAATACATTTATGAATGAGTTTGATAAAGTTTTGAGGGGTTTCAGAACGTTTCTAAGAGAGGTTCCGCCTAAATTGACAAGGCTTATCCCAAATACTCCACATTTTCTAGGTGTTTGGATCTTTGGAAGTAATCATGGTCGCAGGTGACAAAGGTTGCGTCCATGGAAATAGCTAAAAAATGATAACTGGCGTCATAAACTGTCGTGTCATTTTCTTTGGCAATCTCGGCAATTTTTGAAAATCCCTTGTCACTTATTTTAACAATTTTAATGGGTAAAGAAAGTGCGGCCATAATCTGTTTTGGCATGTTTTGTTGTGAAGTAGGAGAATATCTGATGGCATTAGCAACCTCAAAATGAAACAAGTCCGATGATAAAAGTTGTGTTTGTTTATCCTTAAGAGCTCTTAAAATCCAGACACCAGCAACAGAATCCTTATCGGTTAGATATTTCATGATTACAGAAGTGTCAATCACATACTGTTTCATTTTCATTTGCGGCCTTTTCTAATCGCAGCCAATACTTGCTTGGTAGTCATGTGGGGTATGGAGTTGCCTAAAGACAAAAAATATTCTATAGGATTGGCTCTTTTTGTTAGTTTTTGGCCTACAATTTTATCCTCGGTGGCCATAGACACGAATTTGCTGATTTGGCCGGCAGGAACGGCGGCTACCAACTGGGTATACAAATAATCCGGCATGCTGATGGTTATACGTTGGACATTCGTACTCATGGTATGAACTATGGTAATACTTATTCTAATGCTTGTCAAGAATGAGCTTTAGATTTATATTGCGGGCAGGATGTTTGATTATTTATTTGGATTATTAAGTTATGACGTGGGGATTGATTTGGGCACGGCCAATACCTTGGTGTATGTCAAAGGCAAGGGGATTGTTATCCGTGAGCCGTCGGTAGTGGCCAGGCACCGCAAAACCAAGCAAATCTTGGCTATTGGTGAAGAGGCCAAAAAGATGTTGGGCCGGGCTCCGGGAACTATTGAGGTAGTCCGGCCCCTTAAAGATGGAGTCATTGCCGATTTTGATGCCACTGAAATTATGCTCAAAACCTTTATCGGCCGGGTGCATGAATCCGGGCGGATCATCCCTCGCCTGCCCCGACCCCGGGTGGTGGTGGGTATTCCTTCGGGAGTGACTGAAGTGGAGCGGCGGGCGGTGCAGGAGGCCGCACTCAGCGCCGGGGCCCGGCAAGCCTTTTTAATTGAGGAACCCATGGCGGCGGCCATCGGAGCCGGTCTGCCCATTGCCGAACCGGGGGGAATCATGGTAGTGGATATTGGGGGTGGTACATCGGAAATAGCAGTAATTTCCTTGGGGGGAATCGTGGTTAATAAATCCATCCGGATTGCTGGAGATGAAATGGACGAAGCCATCATTCATTATGTGCGCCTCAAATACAATGTCCTGTTGGGAGAGAGAACAGCCGAAGAAATGAAGATTACTCTGGGTAATGCTCATCCAGCCGCCTTTAAGCATCAGGAGGAGGGTAAAGACCTGCCTACCGGCAGGCAGGATAAGGTCATGGTGGTGCGAGGTCGGGACTTAGAGAGCGGCTTGCCCCGCACTTTAAAAATCACCGCTTCGGAAGTTCGCGAGGCGCTAATGCCTACTTTAAGAGAAATTACCTCAGCGGTGGCAGATTTGTTGGAAGAAACTCCTCCTGAACTAGTGTCTGACATATTGGAACGAGGAATTATCATGGCCGGTGGGGGGAGCCAGATTGCCGGGATTGACCGGCTGATGGGTGAGGAAACCCGGATGCCGGTATACATTGCGGAAGACCCCATGACGGCCGTAGTACGTGGCTGCGGCAAAGTATTGGATGATATCGGGTTGCTGGCTCGAGTAAAGGTAGTGGGGGGATTGAGATGAAAAAATTCAGGCCCGGCATTTCCTTTGCAGATTATTTAGTTTCAGAATCATCCCGGGGTAAAGTTCGCGGCAGTTCAGAGATCCAACTGGGGGTGCGGTTGTATCGTTGGTTAGGAGTAGTGGTTGTTCTGGCCATGAGTCTTCTAATAGTGCGTCTGTTGAGCTTGCAGTTAATTTCCGGGAGCCGGCTGCGGGTACTGGCTGACGAAAACCGTATCCGCCAGATAAAATTAGGTGCCCCAAGAGGGAAAATATTTGACCGCAATGGTCGATTATTGGCAGACAATCGCCGAGTTATCAAAGTGCAGGCAGATACCGGGCTGACGCTAGATGGTTGGAGCCGACTGTATCCCGAAGGGCTGGCGGCCGCCCATGTAGTCGGGTATTTAAGTGAGATAAATCCAGATGAGGTGGGTTTGTTAGGTCAGGGCAATAATAAATACAATTTAGGAGATGTTATCGGCCGTAGTGGGATAGAACAGCAATATGAAGCAAGTTTACGAGGTGTGGATGGCGGACGGTTAGTAGAAGTAGATAGTGGGGGTAAGGTAGTACGGGAGATGGGTCGGCGATCCGCCAAGCCAGGTCAAGATTTACACCTGACCCTAGATACATCCTTGCAACAAGTGGCGTGGCAGGCGTTAAACAATCGCAAAGGAGCCGTCGTCGCTTCCAATCCTAAAACCGGGGAAGTCTTGGTGCTTACCAGCAGTCCTGATGAAGAATTTAATCGAGCCATTGGAGGAGTTTATGCTCCCGGCTCCACTTTTAAGGTGGTGACGGTTATTGCGGCTCTGGCTGAAGATAAACTTAAGCCCAAATATACCTTTGTGGACACGGGTCAAATTACAGTGGGCAAATTTGTGTTTACCAATTGGTTTTTTACCCAATATGGCCGCACCGAAGGAGAAACCGGATGGGTAAAAGGATTAACCCGCTCAGTGGATACCTTCTTTTATAAAGTGGGGGAATATACCGGGCCAGAATTGTTAGCCAAATGGGCAAATAATTTAGGCTTGGGAGTCATCTCGGGAATTGACTTGTCGGGGGAAGTGGCGGGACTTATTCCGACGCCGAAATGGAAAGAAGAAACCAAAGAAGAGCAGTGGTTTTTGGGTAACACCTACCAAATGGCTATTGGCCAGTCGGATTTATTGGTCACCCCGCTGCAGGTAAACATCATGGCGGGAGTGATTGCCGCCAGAGGAGAAAAATGTCGACCACACTTGGTCAATAACACCTCCCGCCAAGGGGAGTTATGTACGAAGGTTGAGATATCCCCGGAAATATTGGATATTGTTAAACGGGGGATGGTGGGGGCGTGTAGTTCTGGGGGAACTGCCTTTCCGTTCTTTGATTGGAATGGGCAAACCTCAAATGATTCGACAAGCCCTTCGGCCACGAACTCAGGGCCGAGTGGCTCACCATCCCAATATCCAATAGTTGCATGCAAGACAGGGACGGCAGAATATGTCAGTTCCGATGGTAAGATCGGCACTCATGCCTGGTTAACCGCCTATGCTCCGGCTGACGACCCCACCATTGCTATAACTGCTTTGGTTGAAGGTGGGGGCGAAGGCTCCCGGGCCGCTGCTCCCATTGTCCGCAAAGTATTGGCCAAATACTTCGGCGTCGAAGATCATTACAACTACGCCGCAGTGGCAGGAGAAGGAGAATGAATTCTTTTTATCAATTTGACACGGTCGTATAATTTTGATAAATGTTAGGTATGGGGAAAAGGCGGATAATGGTAAAGGGGTTATTAAAATTGCTGGCAGATACGGGAGAACTGTTTATTCCGCCAGGATCGCGGCTAGAGGCGTGGCAAAGGATGCATGGAGGAGTCAAAATGCTGGATTGGGAAGATTATTTCCCATCAGTGGCCAAGCAAGTGGCGAACCGACTTGAACGGCGGGGATTGGTGGAGAAAATAGAAACTAGCGAAGGGATGGTGGTGAAGATTACCGAAAAAGGCAAGAAGGAGATATTGAAGTTTAAGTTGGAAGAGTTGCGGCCGAAATCGGTCCAGTGGGATAGGTTGTGGAGATTAGTATTTTTTGATATTGCCGAGATAGACCGAAACAAGCGGGATCAGCTGCGGAAATACTTGAAGCAAATAGGTATGCAGCAAATGCAGGAGAGTGTATTTGTGTGCCCATATGACATCAGTTTAGAAATCAAATATTTGCGGGAGGTGTTAAGTGTGCCACATGGGGTGAAATTGGGGGTGTTGCAATGGATTGAGAACGAGGAGGAGTTAAAAGAAATATTTAATCTCTGACTTTTATCAAAAATACACGATCGTGGGGAATTGATAAAAGAAGGGAGATTGATCACAATTTACCACTGCCTTTTGACCTTATGGGCCTAACCATTGGGGTAAGAAAATGGGGAGGTGTAGTTTAGCTGGTGTGGTGGGTGTGAGTGTAGATGGTGCCGGTGGGGGTTTTGGCGTGATAGTGGGGGTGACTGGTTCGCTTGGGGGCGATTTGTCAGAAATTGTATCACACCTTTTGATATGATGGGCAGATGGATTTAGTGATTGTGGAGTCGCCGACTAAAGCCAAGACATTGGCGAAATTTTTGGGATCGGATTATCAGATTGAAGCCAGTTATGGCCACGTGCGGGATTTGCCGCAGAAGAAGTTGGGTATCAAAATAAGCAATGACAAATTCGTCCCGGACTACGTGCAGACCAAAAAACAAAAAGACCGGACTGACGAAATTAAAAAACTAGTACCCAAATCCAAATTTATTTATCTAGCTACGGATCCGGATCGGGAAGGCGAAGCCATAGCCTGGCATATTGGTGAAGTGCTCAGAGCTCAGAAAAAAGTGCTCAGGGTGGCGTTTCACGAAATTACCAAAAGTGCCATAGAAGAATCATTAAAACATCCGCGGGGGATAGATATGCAGCTGGTGGATGCCCAGCAGGCTCGGCGTATTTTGGATAGATTAGTAGGATACAAATTATCTCCATTACTATGGAAAAAGATTCGTAAAGGTCTGTCTGCCGGTCGGGTGCAAAGTGTGGCCTTAAGACTGATTGTTGAAAGAGAACGGGAAATTGAAGCTTTCAAACCGGAGGAGTATTGGCAAATCCTGGTGGATCTGCAAAAGGTTCAAGGTTCAAACCTGCCTGCCGGCAGGCAGGGGTTCAAGGTTCAATTAATTGCGGATATTAAAAATCAGGTTGAAGCTGAAAAAATTGAACGGGAATTGAGAATAGCTAAGTATCAAGTAGAGAGTGTAGAGAAAAAGGATTTTTCCCGCACCCCGCCGGCCCCGTTTACGACCAGTACTTTGCAACAGGCCGCCGCCAACAGGCTGGGGTGGAGTGCCAAAAAAACTATGCAGGTCGCCCAGGGACTATACGAAGAAGGATTAATTACCTACCACCGCACTGACTCGACCAATCTGGCCATTGAAGCTGTAAGTGCGGCAGCGCAGTATATTACAAAAACTTTTGGCGCCAATTACGCTTTGGCCAAGCCCCGGTTTTACAAAACAAAAAGTAAAGTAGCTCAAGAAGCCCATGAAGCAATTAGGCCGACGGATTTGGCTTTGCAAGAGGTCCTCTTGCAAAGCAAGGGGACCTCTTTGAACAAGGACCAAGAGAGACTTTATGAGTTAATTTGGAAGCGGTTTGTGGCTTGCCAAATGGCGGAAGTAACCGGAGAAACAACCAAAATAACTGTCACGGCGGGAGAGTATAAACTGGAGGCACGGGGGGAGACAGTTAGATTTGATGGTTGGTATAAAGTTTTAGGCAAAGATGCGGAGGAAAATATTTTGCCGGAAGTTGCCGAAGGAGAAAAACTTAGCTTTGTAGATTTGCAGTCTTTACAGAAATTCTCTCAACCACCAGCCAGATATAATGATGCCTCACTCATTAAAACTCTGGAAGAAAAGGGCATCGGCCGGCCCAGCACTTACGCCCCGATTATTTCCACTATTTTAGAAAGGCTGTATGTGGAAAAAATGGACCTGCCTGCCGGCAGGCAGGGAAAGAGATTCCAACCCACTGCTTTGGGGATTGCGGTGTGTGATTTTTTGGTAACGAACTTTGCCGATATTGTGGACTACGATTTTACAGCCAAGATGGAAGACGAGCTGGACGAGATTGCCGATGGTAAGAGAGAGTGGGAACCGACTATCGCCGAGTTTTACGCACCTTTCTCGGAAAAACTGGAGAAGGTAACTGAGACTGCCCAAAGAGTGAAAGTGGAAGTGGAAGAGACCGGCAATCTTTGTCCCAAGTGCGGCCAAGGCAAAGAAATAATCCGCCTGGGCAAGTTTGGTAAATTTTTGGCTTGCAGCCGCTTTCCGGAGTGTGATTACAAAGCTAATTATTTAAATAAAACCGGCCAGAAATGCCCCAAGTGTGCTACGGGTGATGTGATTCTCAAACGCACCAAGTTTAAAAAAACTTTCTTTGGCTGCAGCAATTATCCCACCTGCGACTTTGCCAGCTGGACAAAGCCAAAAAATGGTTGAAGATCCGATTATTGAGCGTAAAAAATACTTACCACCACGAGTGGAGAAATTGAAACTGGTTAGTCCAGACCATCTTGAAGAATGGTTTAGCAGGGATAAGGATAAAGGATTGTTCGAGATGGTGTTAGTCGAAAGTATTTTATACAGCGGGATGAGGATGTTTGCAAACATTACGGAAAACATTAGACGTGCATTCGAATTAAAGACGGGTGTTGAGGTTGTCCTACCCCTTGATACATTCAAGGATGGCAAGGTTAAGAAGTTGTTTGATTCCGAAAGAGTGTGTGACCATCACTTTGACAGTATCAAAATCGAAGATCAAGGCATTAATCTGGGGCACAAAGAATATTGCCCATATACCGATATGGGAGTGAAAGTGGAGTTGGTGAGAGTAGACAACGGATCCTACAAATTAGCACCGGACCATGCGTTCGTGTTTAATTTAAGTTCTGGGGTTTTGCATGTAAAAGCCGGCGGAAAGAGACATGATATTGGATCCGAGGTGATTTACGGGCCGTTAAAGAAAGGGGAGAAGATTCATGGCAGCGGAGATTTCCTGGTGATTGGAGTTAGCTATACAGATAAAGCGAAGGTAAAAGATGAGAAGGAAAGTGGCCCGGCAGGATTTGATGTTCGGGAGTGGATGGAGGGAGTACGGGCTTCCGGTGTGCGGGGGATTACGCATACCGGTGGGGAGAATAAAATTTGGTTGTGGGGTCCCAAAGGAGGCATAAAGGGCCAGGAACCCAGGGTAGCCGTAGGGATGTATTATTCGCCATCTGTATTATTAGAGCCGGATGAGGTGTTTTTTCATGCATTTAACTCGCAAGTGTTATTGGCACTGCCGCTAGTAGGAGACCTTCGGGGGGTGAGGCCAATGATTAACCTGGGTGGAATGACGTCGGTGTTGGGGAAGATAGGAGTTTGGGGTGGTGAGGGGTGGAAACATGGTATCCAAAAGATTTTCCCCCCGGGATTTTTGTATCTGCTTATCCACACATACCCGCAGTCAGACGTGGGACTCGTGTATCTTAAATATCCGCTAACGCCTTGGTGGCGAAGACTGACCCTGCCTATCGTGGAAGAGATGCTTAAAAAATGGGGTTATGAGGTAGTTAATTAGTGCGACTTTGCCAGCTGGACCCGTCCTTTGCCGGAGGCTTCGGAGGACACAGCAAAACCGAAGTAGTATACTTAGTTTATGACTCCACAAAAATTGCCATATGCTAAGTTTCTGGAAAGTTTTAAGTTAGCTCCCAGAATTGCGGTGGATTTGTGGGTAAAAAATGAAGAGGGGAGGGTGCTATATACTAAAAGAGACGTGGAACCGTTTAAGGGGTTGTGGCATTTACCGGGGAGTTTTTTATTGGTAGGCGAAATGATAGATGAATGTGTGAAGAGGTTGGCAAAAGAGGAGCTGAATGTGGAGGTAAGCGGGAACGAATTTAAGCTGAGGCAATTAGATGAGGATCTGCAGGAACCGCGGGGACACGTAGTGCATTTGGTTTACGAAGTGAGAGTTGAGAAGAGTGTCGTTTTGGAAACCGAAAGCAAAAAGTTCTTTTTTGAGCCGCCGAAAGAGATGATTCCGACGCACCGGAGGATATTTCTGGAAGTTTCGTGAGGTTGCAGAGTAAATAATAATGCGATATTATTCAGGATATGCGAATTCTAGATAGGAGGTCAGGTGGAGGTTCACCGGAGCAAAGAATGGCAGCTGTAGTGAGAGAATTAGTACCAGTAGAGACGGTAAGTTGTGACTTTGAAGAATTGGCAGCATTAGTTGACACGGCATTGAGGAGTATAGAAGCGGCGCGGATACCGATTGATAGCTACGGCGATCTGTTTAGTATGCATGAGAGATTCATTAGGAAGAGGGTGGATGGTGGTATGGAGGAAGTGGCCTTGATAGTAGATGTGCCAGGGATTGGTGAAAATCCCCGGTTTAACCATTTGTTTGCCTCAGAGGAGGAAAACATGATTGGGCCAGGTATTCACTATGGAACCTTGGCCTTAAGTGGGCGGGAACTTAAATCTCCAGTTGGACAGTCGCTTAGGACATATACTAGAAATGATTTTGGGTTGATTGTTCTGGAAGCGTTTAATATGGTGCAGCGCTCTTACGGGCCAATGTGAGATCTGTGACAAGGAGATTATTAATCTTGACGCTGTGTAGGGTGCTAAAATGTGCGGGTGAAGGATGTGGCGGCAATACTGTATTTTGGCTGTATTCCGGGGTTGTTTTGTATGGCTGAGACTCGGGCAATGTTTACGAATAGACTTGATACAACCGTGGGTTTTATGTATGCTCTAGCCGTAATAATGCTATTTACTGCCCCAGTTTGGTTTTCGCCGGGGAGGAAAGGGTGAATGCGGTGCATGAATCTAGGATTTACAGCTGAAAGCTACGGTTGGGTAAGCAAAACCTAAGTAGAAAATTTACAAATGTGCACGGCCGTGGTGAATTGTAAAAATTTGGGGATTGTAAAGATAGGCAAAGTCTGATAGAAAAGCAACGATGGTGTTTGGTACTGAAGCTTTGTTACGATTGGTTAGAGAAGAAAAATTAGTAACTGGGTTGAGTGAGAGGGAATTGAAAAATCCGGAAGGAGCAGGATTTGATTTGAGACTGGGCAAGGTGCGGCGGTTAATAGGGGCAGGCTTTTTGGGGATTACTGAGAGAGGTACTCCAGATTCAGAACTGCTGATGGTTTTTGAAGAAGGCAAGTTACGGACTTTTCAACTTCAACCCGAGCAAGTCGTGCTGTCAACAACAGTGGAATCAGTGAAGATGCCTAGAGATTTAACGGCCATAATTGAACCCAGGAGTACTTTATATCGGAGTGGGGTGATTATGAGAGGGGGAAATGTGGCTCCAGGTTATGAGGGGACATTAAGTTTTCCTTTGTATAACGCTCACACCGAACCGATGTTGATAGAAATGGGAGCCAGATTTGTTCACATTATTTTTCTGCAGGTTTTTGGAGATGCTAATATGTATCGGGGGCAATGGGTAGGAGGAAGGGAAATAGCTGCAGTACGGGAAGTGCAGGTATGAATAGTGCTAGGGAAAGACCTAAGCTAAAAGATATAGTTGGTACTTTACCGGACTGGGCGATTTTTGAGGCAATAAGTACTGGGTATATTGCTATCGCTGGATTGTGGCCGAAATGGGAGGAGAATATTGGTCCAGTTACAATAGACTTTCATTTAGGTAAAAAGGTACTGGTGCCAAAGGCCAGACCTCACGGGTTTGTGGATGTAAGGCAAGGGGTGACGGAAGATTGGTATGACGTGCTCAGTTTGGAAAATGGGGCTACGTTACTGCTGCAGCCTGATCAATTTGTGATTACGGAAACGCAGGAGAGTCTGACTGTGCCGGATGACGTGATTGCCAGATTAGAGGGAAAGAGCAGTCTAGCCAGACTGGGAGTAGTGGTCCATTTGACGGCCGGAAGGTTTGACCCTGGTTGGAATGGTAATCCAGTGCTGGAGTTGAAAAACGGCGGGCACAACCCAGTAATTCTTTATCAAGGCTGGCCTATTTGTGCATTCTCCTTTGAGAAGTTGGTAGCAAGCGTAGAACACCCTTATCAGGCCAAAGGGAGATATGTACCGAATGGGCAGATACACAGTTTAGTTCACAGAGACGAAGGGAAATAAATGCCGATTGCCAGATTAGAGAATGGACAAGTGGTTCCAGGTAACCCTGAATCATTCATGAGGATTTACCCCATGGGTTTTGTACCGGCGATTAAAGAACGGCTTTTAGGTTATGCCAAGGACAACTTGACCAGGCTACAGCCATTATCTGAGGTGACGGTAAATTTGCAGACGGCGCTTGAAAGCTTGAAGCTGCCGGAAAGCGATTTACCTCAGTTTTTTGAGATGATGAGGATTCTGGGACAGGGAATTCAGGATGGGATGAGGGCGACTGAAGAAGAGCTGGAATTTATAACTCACGGGTTATTAACTGAGGAAGAGCTAGCGGTAGTATTTGCCAAGATATCACGAAACCCAGGATCCTTTCAGGAAATAGCCAGGTCGGTAACTGCCGAGGGCGCGGCCCAGTTTCATCAAAGATGGGTCGTGAGTGTGGAAGGCTATGGTCATGCCTCAGTGGCGGAGCACGCTGTGGTTCACCAGGCAGTGGAAAACGTGCCGTCGTTGGATGGGGATGAGCTGACCGATAACAGGTTGGCGTCGTTTACTGAATTTTCGGCCAGATTCAAAGGGCGGCAGGATGTAGGGTGGTTTATTCCCGAGGCGGTTGCTGCAGATTTAAGGTTGCTGAATTTGTGGAATGAAGCGCATTTAGAGTTATTTGAGGCGCATGACCGACTGTTCGAGAAAGGAAAAGTATATATTACTACGGACGAAGCTAAACAGAAGCACCCAGGGAGACGGGTAAAGGATAAGACCGTGGCAGATCAATTTAAAAATCTCATGCCAGCTTCGCGATTGACCAGCGCCGGGGTGACGATGAATGCCCGGGAAGCAGAAAACTCGATTAGGAAAATGTTGTCTTCTCCACATGAGTCAGTGCGGGAGATGGGGCAAAGGCTAAAAGCCGCAAGTCTGGAAGTGGCTCCGACTTTGGTAAAGTACGCCGAACCGAGCGAATATCTTGTTACGACTAGAAACGGAATTGCCCGATTGGTTGAGGAAAGAAGATGGCAAGGGTACATTCCTGAAGTGACTGAGGAAGGAAGACTAGTGCAGTTGGTGGATTATGATCCCCGGGCGGAAAGTAAATTCATTGCTGCGGCGTTGTATAGGGAACCGGATACAGGAAGTCTGAACGATTTGCTTAAGGTAACCGACGAGATGGATGGAAAACAGAGGAGAGAAGTAATTGGTCAGTTATTGGGGAAAATGGGGAAATGGGACTCGCCTATCAGAGCTTTGGAGTTTGCCGGAGATTATTTATGGTTTATTTTGGCTTTTTTCGCCGCCATTGTCGCGGGGATATGGTTTTTATTTTTTAAAACCTTGAGCGGTCGGCGAATTTTTTACCGGTTTATCGTTAAGTTGCCGGCGGTCGGCAATGTTTTAAAAAAAATCGCGCTTCAACGGTTCGCGTCGACTTTGTCGGCTTTGCTTTTGGCGGGCCTTTCAATTCTTGATTCTTTGGAAATTACCGCCAGTGCCGTCGGTTTTGAAGAATTAAAAGACAGTTTAATCAGGATTTCCAAAGAAGGGGTGTCTAAAGGATTAACCATCGGAGAGGCGTTTCGGCGCGAACCTATTTTCCCCAAAGTGGTGACCAATTTAATAGCAATTTCGGAAAAAACAGGCCATCTTGAAAATATTTTGGACACTTTGGCTAATTTTTACGAATCGGAAATTGACGCTTCCGTAAAATCATTAATGGCGTTTTTGGAACCGGTTTTATTGTTGCTTATCGGTTTGGTTATCGGCGCCATCGCCATGTCCATCATCGTACCCATATATCAACTTGTGGGGAAATTTTAATTATGAAAGCGTTTACTCTTATTGAATTATTAATAGTTATCGGCATTACGGCAATTATGGCTGTTTTTT
>Ga0209541_10004098_pt1 | contig 26115 bp, 39 predicted proteins | sample RifCSPlowO2_01_FD_184027 | JGI IMG/M metagenome (GOLD analysis project Ga0209541, IMG submission 184027) | Groundwater microbial communities from Rifle, Colorado - Rifle CSP2_plank lowO2_0.1 (SPAdes) (version 2) | ecosystem: Environmental > Aquatic > Deep subsurface > Groundwater | place... | reverse complement strand
CGGCAAAATATTAAATTTAATTAATATATAGACGATGAACTAATATTTATATTTTACTAATTATGCCACAGCCTCTCTGACCTATGGTTTTTGACATAATCAATAAGTGAAAATCTAAATAATCCAAAATAATTCTTTAAAATATTTAAAACTCCTAGAATGAATACTATAACAGCAAAAATAAGATAATTCTTGAAAAATAACAATATTGATACTAAGATATATCCTATTCCCAATATCAAATAAAATGGGTCTTTTTTCATTTTTATTTCTCATAAACTTTTCCAATAGAATAAGGTTTTCCTTCATTTAAACACCAACATTCAATTGGAGTAGGAAGCTCTATTTTATAATATTTCATATCAAATTTCTTACACTCATCACTGCATATTTTCTCGTGATTAGAAGAGGGAGTAGAATAATGTATTATCAATATTCCTCCAGCTATACCAATAAAAACAATTATCCACATCATAATATTAAACCAATCAATCCTCTTTTTCATATAAAATATAGAAAAATAAGGTTTTATAAGTTACTTTTAGTAAACCTTTGCATTTTATATATAAAATACTGCAAAAGTTTCCTACCTGAACTTTTGTTGAATCCCCTCGTAAACCCCAAAAGTCCCCTTATGTAAAATGTAAAAGTTCAGTTTTAATAACGTAGAAAAATTACCAATGTATCTTTTTCTCTAATTCAATGCTTTCTCTGACTTTTCCTAACTTTTTATATATCTCAAAGAGCTTTTTTTTGAATTCATTTTTTTCCATGTCTGTTAACCATATAATTAATCTTTCATATAATTTAGTTAAAGCAGCATATTTCTTAGAACGTTCAAGTTTAATAGCTTCATCTTTAAAAAATTGTATTACCTTTCTTCGTAATTCAAGTTCTCCAAGTTCATTAGTAAGTTTAATAGCTTCTTTATAAGAGCCTATAACATGATCATACTGTCCTGATTTTATAAAAAGCTCAATTTCTTTCTCGTATAAATGAAGTTTTTCTTTTGGGCTTATAGTTAAACTCTGTAGTTTAGCCAAATACTTTAACGCATCAGAATACATGACTCTTCCTTGATATAATCTAACTAATTCAGAATAGCAATACTGCAAAATAAGCGAATCAGAAAATCGTTCAGAGCATTTCTCTAAATATTCCATTTTCAAGAAATCAGACATTGTTTCTGCTTTAGAGATTACCTCATCTTTGCTTCTTTCTAATATTTGCATGAAAAATATATAAGAAGGCTGTTTTTAAACTTTACTTATCACTAAAAGAGAATGAAATTTAAATCTTCAGCTTTTTATACGCAAGCCATATAAGAATTAAAAGTATGACTCCTAAAAGAACTGCTCTCAACCAGTTAGAAAGTTTAGCCCAGTATTGAGAAGTTCCATAAATCATTAAAAATGTTCCTCCTAGCATTAAGCCAGAAGAAACACTTGGTAAAGCTAAGATAATACCAAGAGCAACTGCGATTAATCCTGAAATCGCAGATACAACGAAAACAACTAGTTTGTGTTTCTCATCAATTTTATTAAACGCTTGTTGACATTCATAGTAGTAATCACAATTACCATTTCTCCAGCTTCCTCCTTCGCTAATACATTGACTTTCGTTAATAACATATTCTCCTCTTTCATTATAAAGGGGTTTTATAGGGCCGTTTATATTTCCACAATAATCATCCCATTTTGGACTTGGGTAAATGGATTCAGTTAAATAAATAACAAATGCAGAAAGAACTATAGCAATAACAACGCTCATGATTATTGCCTTTATTTTTGTTGCTGTCATGCTTGAAAAAATTCCTTTAGTCTCTTTTTTAGAGATTTCTTTTTTAGGAATCTTGGAATTGTCGTCCATATTAATTAATAGAAGAAGATATTTATAAAGTTATAGGGGTGATTTATGAATAAAATTTATTTGGATTTAAAATGGCTCCACCGGGGGTTGAACCCGGGACCTCCTGCTCATGAGACAGGCACTCTACCACTGAGCTATGGAGCCATTATTCTAATTTTATATGAATCTCGATCAACTGATGGGTTCATATTATGGAGCCTTCTCATAAATCAAAAACCCTTAATTTAAAAAGTTATAGGAAACCAAAACCTATAAAAAATGATTATTCTTCTATAAAATATGGTAAATGGAACAGAAATAAATCCCCTAAAAGAATTAATTGATTTTCCTCCAGAAATGATTGCTAATATAGGTATTTTGATAACTATATTAAAAACATTAGGAATAGTATTTATTATTTATCTTATATTTTTGATTATCAAAGGATATTTTGACATAAGAAGGATATTATTTTTAAAAAGAATAAACCAAAACCTAAACGAAATAAATGAGAAGCTAAATAAACTGCTTGAATTTAAAAATAAAAGAAAAAAATGATTATTCTTTCACAAGCTTAATTTCTATGGCAGAGACATAAATTCTCTTGCCTTCCTTATTTTCAAATTGTTCACTGGATATCTTTATGTTGTCAACTTTTATTTTTTCGTCTTTCAAAAAAGTTCTTCGTGCTACCTCTACAACATCAACTGCTTTAGAGATAAATTTACCTCTGGCACTAACGATAACTTCTCTTTGTCCCTTATTTTGAAACTGCATTACCACTCCTGTTACATAGTTCATAAATGGTTTTACACCGACAAAAATAACATTGTCCTTGTCTACAACTTGAACTGGCTCTTTGTTACTTTCAGTTTCTTCTTCCATTTTAGGCCTCCTGTTTTATAGTTTTCGCTTTTTTTAGTTTTCTTGTTATGTAACCAGCTATCTGGTTTCTCATTTTTTTACTCGGGGTACTGTCTCTCAATAGTTCTTTGTTCTCTTCAAATTTATCGCTAAAATTATTCTCTTCATTTAATAGTAAAAGGCCAGTCCTTTTTATTAATTTCGATTTTATCCTTCCCATAATACTATACTAAGAAAAGGGTTTTTAAAATTTTGTATTGAACAAGATAATAAAAATGAAGCTATTTTTCAGCTCTAAAATAAAAATCTTGGATAGGTTTCCATAATGAGCTTTTATTTTTTGTATGTACTTTATAATATCCTGCTTTTGTTGCCATGTTTTTGAATTGGACTGGAGACAATCCAGTAAGTTCCCCATTTATCAATGCCTTAGTAGTTCTTAATGCAAAATCTTCTTTTTCTGTTCTTTCTGTTTTAATTTCTAACTCATCAATCTTTTTTTCATCTAATTTATCAGACAGCATTCGTCCAACTAGAATTCCTTTTGATTTTAATATTCTATAAGATTCTCTCAAAACAAGGTTTATTTTATCAATTGGAGACAAATTTTCTTCTATTTTTTCATTAGTAGTAAAAGCTAAACAATGAAAAAAATTGTTTGCATAGACAATATCAGCAAAATTATCTGGGAAATGAGTATTTAATACATTAAATGAAACGTGCGAATGTAAATAATATTGAAAACTCTGTTCGAATTCATGAATTTCATCTGAATAATCGCTAAAATCACATGGAAGCGGTTGTTGAAAATGTTGGCATAAGTTAAGATAAACTTCTCTATTCATTTCTTGAAATAATAATCTTTCTAATTTATCAAATGTATCAATAAAATGATCACTATCTGATTCAATGAAGTACAAGTTTTCTGGTTTCAGCTTTAATTGGGAAATCATAAAGGCAAGATCATTTCCTATTCCACATCCAAATTCAACAATTGCTTTATCTGTTAATTCTTCTAATATAATAATTTCCCTAGGATATTTGTCAACATAAGTTTTATTTTTAATGCATTAAAAATTATTTTTGCGTAAACTCTCTGCTTTTGTTCGGAGAAAGCAAAAATAATTTTTGAGGTGCTCAAGAACCATAACACGCCATATACTTTAGTATGGTTCTTGACATGATCAAAATATCCAAGCATACTTTGTCCTGTTATCATTCTAATCATTCAATCTTCTTCGCCTTTAAAATAGAAGAATATTTTATTAAATATTCTCTAGCTTTCTTGCTAATTTCTCCTGGATAAATTATTAAAGCTGGAAGCGGAATTTTCTGTGCATCTGAAAGAAGTTTTTTAATATCAGCATCTGAAATAGTTTTTTTATCTCTTGCTTCAGTGAAAAAATGAATAGTTCCAAGTTGAGATTTTACTTCCACAATGCATCTGTATTCCTTAGCTTTGCAATCTTTTTCTTCTATTATCTTAAAATTATTTTTATTCAGAAAATCAATTACATTTAAAACAAAAGCAGATTTAGACTTTTCTTTTTTTTGCTTTTCTTCTTTTATAATAAGAGGATTTTGAAATAATGTTTCAGTTTCTTTTTTCATTATTGATTTTTTCTTGTGTTTTTCTTTTTTTATTTCTTCTTGTGTAACTACAGGTTTTTTGTTTTCAATATCTTGTAATTCTTTATTTTCTACAACAACATCAATAGGTTTAACAGACACAGGTTTCAGAGAATGTAAGTGGTTAATGGCATCTTGTTCTGAAAGCATAAAATATCTCCAGTAAACCTCTCCATTAAAACTAAAAGAAAAAGCAAAATCTTTTATTGACCGTAATGCAACTCTAATAGCAGGTTCTTGTTCATTGTCTTTTAAAACTTTATTGTTTTTTAATGATAATAAAGCTTCAGATTCTTTTGGATGAAGGTAGTTGTGAAAATTTTCCAATGCAGGTTCTTGTCCCTCTAAATAGTATAAAGGACTTCCGCCAACTTTTAAATTGCTGATTCGTATTTTTCGACTGCTAACCATTTCTGCTAAAAATGCCGAAATAAACAAAGAACTCATGTTTATCTCTTTAGCTACATGCATTGGCAAACTTGGTCCCCTTTTTCTGATAATATCGATAATTTTGTTATGAGTTTCATGAATCTGTATCATACAATTTTCAGATACTAAATCTTAATAAGCTTAATGGTGATACAGAAAAAAATTAAACTATCGCCTTTAGACGACAGACGTTGCTTTGCAACGTATTTTTTTCTGTCCCAAAAACTTAAAACAAACCATTACCTTTAAGTAAAGGTAATGAACAAGAAGTTTTTGATAATAAAAATATGAACTATGAAACATTTAACGCGAAAAAATTGGCTGGTAGAGTTGAAAAAGTAACAATAACAAACCAAACTTCAAACAATAGAGCTATCGGTATATTTGAAAATAACTATGTTTACGTAACATATGGCGGAGCGTACGAAGGAAAATCTTGTCTTGTTAGATTTGATTTAAGGCAAAAAAGAAAAACAATTCTAACTAATTTCTTGGCTACACTATGTGAAGGAGAAAGAGGTTATAGCTTGGCTTTAGATGAATATATTTTAGTAGGATTATGGACAGAAGATATGAGAAAACAAGAAGCAGTTCCTAAAATGTATGAAATTGAAAAATATTTTAATCCGGGAAGAAAAAGTTGGTGTTATTTTCTTAGAGAAAACTCTACTAATAATAAAGGGAGATACTTTGTTGCAAAATATAGTAAGACAAGAAGAGCACATAATCATACTATAAGTAGAATAATTAGAAAGTATCTTCCAAACCCTTACGCTTCATGCAGGTTAATTATTGTCGAAGGTTCAGAACAATTAGATAGAGTTAAAGAAGCAATAAAAAGTCAGAATTTAATACCTATTGAATTGGAGAGGATTGTCTAAATACATAAATTATTAATGAAGGATTTTGATTTAATAGAAATGACCATCATTGAGGTAAATCAAGAGTGTCTAAGTATAAACAGGTAATAATAATTCATAAATAATCTCTCTAAATTTATCTTCTTTGATAGATCTTAATCTTTTTCTACTTCACAAAAATCTCAAAAATAATAAACAAAACATAAATTAAAATTAAGCTTATGGCTTCATTTTTTTCAATCTTCTTTCCAGTTAATACAAAAGTTGTGAAAATAAATGCTGCAACGAACATAAAAATTCCTGAAATAATGAAGGGAAGAAATTCTGCAGTGATTGGTTTTATTAAGGCAACAGTTCCTAAAATAAAAGTTGAATTCATAACAACAGTTCCTACTTGATCGCCAACAGCCATAACTTTATGTTTTAAATTAACTGCTGAAAGTCCAAAAACTAATTCAGGAAGAGTTGTAGCAATTGAGATAAGAAATAGGCCTACAAAAATTTGTGGTAGTTTAAGATCTTCAGCAAGATTCACTGCATATTTTACAACGAAATTTGAGCTAACAAATAATCCAATTAAGGCAATTAAAAATATTAACAACCAGTAAAATTTATTTAATTTATTCTTAAAATTTTTTGTTTTTTTAATTTTTTGTTTTTCAAATTTTTTTCTTTTTCTGAAAACATTTACAGTATGGAAAAAGAAAACAACTAATAAAATAATACCATCTATTCTGGATAATTCTCTTCCTATAGAAAATAACAATACAACCAAGGTTATTGCAATTAACATAAAATATAAGTCCTTGCTAATTCCATCTGACTTAATTTTTATTTCTTTTACAGACAGTACAATAATCCCCATAATCAAAGTTAAATCTAAAATATTTGCTCCGATAACATTTCCTAAGCTTAAACTAGGATTTCCTGATAATGCACTTGTAACTCCAATAAAAAATTCTGGGATTGAAGTGGCAAATGCCATAATTATAAATGCAGCAGAAAATTCACTAATTCCTAAAAATCTTGAAATATGCACCAAAGATTTCACTAGAAAAATTCCTGCAATAATCATGAATAAAGCTGATACTGCAAAATAAATTATGTTTTCAACTACCATCTTTTTATAATTCAAGAAAATAAATTATTTAAAGGTTGTTTTTCTTAGAATTAATGCTAAGAACAGGAGAATAAATAAAAACAACTTTTTTAAACTTGATTCTTTTAGTGTACTCATGGCCGAAATTAGTTTTAATAAAATAGAAAAAAAATGGCAGAAGAAATGGGAAAAAGCTAAAATATTCAATGTTAATGAAAAATCAAAGAAAAAGAAATATTATGTTTTAGAGATGTTTCCTTATCCTTCTGGTTCTGGATTGCATATGGGGCATGCTTTAAATTATACTATAGGAGATATTTATGCTAGATTTAAAAGAATGAATGAGCTTAATGTTTTATATCCAATGGGTTATGATGCTCTTGGTTTACCTGCTGAAAATGCAGCTATAAAAGAAAAAACACATCCTAAAAAATTTACTGAACGAGCTATTAAGAATTTTATTGAGCAACAAAAAGCTCTCGGCCTCTCATATGACTGGAGTAGAATTATAAAAACTTGTTCCCCTGATTATTATAAATGGAATCAATATTTCTTTTTGAAATTTATGGAAAAAGGATTAATATATAGAAAAAAAGCTCCTGTTAATTTCTGCAAGAAATGTGATACTGTTTTAGCTAATGAACAAGTGCATAATGGAAAATGCTGGAGGCATTTAGATACAGATGTTGAAATAAAGTATTTAGAGCAATGGTTTATTAAAACAACGAATTATGCAGAAGAACTTCTGAAAGAAATTGATAAATTAGATTGGCCAAACAGAATTAAAATAATGCAAAAAAATTGGATAGGTAAAAGTGAAGGAACTGAAATTGATTTTGAGATTTTTTCAAAGAGAAATAATTATGTTTTATTGCATGGATATAAAGGCACTCCTGAAAAAAACTTTTTTTTATGGTTAAAAAATGAGTTAGAAAATCGAGGATATAAAGTAACTGTTCCTTTATTACCAAATACAGATGCTCCTAACATTAATGAGCAAGTTGAGTATATTTTAAAGAATTGTAGTTTTGATGAAAATACTGTATTATTAGGTCATAGTCTTGGAAGTGTTGTTGCATTGAAAGTTATCGAAAAACTAAAAAAACCAATAAAAAAATTAATTACTGTTGCTGGATTTGTTATTCCTAACACTAAAAATAGGCCATACATCAAAACATTTAACTGGAAATATGATTTTAATAAAATTAAAAATAATGTTAAAGAAATTTTAATTTTAAAGGATATAAATGATTTAGTGATCCGTAAAGATTCGGCTGATAAAATAAAATCAGCAATTGGCGGAGAGGTAATGAGTTTTAAAGCAAAAGAACAACATTTTTGTGCAAAATTTGAACCAGAAGTGTTAAATGCCTGTATTGATAAATTTCCAGTTTTCACAACGCGCCCTGATACTTTGTTTGGAGTTACATTCATGGTTATATCATCGCAACATCCAAAATTAATGGAGCTAGTTACAAGTTCACAAAAAAATGAAGCTAATAATTTTTTAAAAAAATTGAAATCCACAAAACAAGAAGATCTTGATAAGTTCGATAAAGAAGGTGTGTTTACTGGAAGTTATACTATACATCCAATAACAAAAGAAAAAATTCCTATTTGGGTTGGAAATTTTGTTTTAGCTGATTATGGGAGTGGAATGGTGATGGCTGTTCCTGCTCATGACCAAAGAGATTTTGAATTTGCTAAAAAATATAATCTTCCGATAAAACCAGTTGTTTTAAAATATTCAGATGAAAGTTATAGTTATGTTATGGGAGTAGATGAAAAAGATATTAATAAACCTGATGTTAAGATTATTGAAAAAACTAAAGATAATTATTTCAAAATAAAAATTCCATTTGCTAGCTTTGAACAGTATAAAGAATTTATTAGAGATAAAATGAAACCGGGTTTTTGGAATGAATTTAGCACAAAAAACGGCTTTTATTTTATTTTTAAACACAAAGATGGTAAGATTGAAAAATTTGAATTAAATGATAAAACAAATGATATCATTGATAAATATGGAATGACTTTTAATAACCAGGAACCAAATAAAATTCCGGAAAATGTTTATAGTTGGCTTGCAAAAAATAGTTTTTATAAAGAGTTATTAATTCATCAGGATCAAGGAATATTAATTAACAGCAAGGATTTCAATGACCTTAATTCAGAAGAAGCGAAAGCTCATATCACAATTTATCTAGAGGAGAAAGGTTTAGGAAGGAAAACTGTTAACTATAAGTTAAAAGACTGGCTTGTTTCTCGACAAAGATATTGGGGAACACCCATTCCAATTATTTATTGCGAAAAATGCGGGATAGTTCCTGTTCCTGAAAACCAGCTTCCTGTTAAACTTCAGGATAAAGTTTCTTTTGGAAAAGGAAATCCTCTAGAAACAAATAAATCATTTGTAAATATAAAATGTCCTAATTGTAAAGGAAAAGCAAAAAGAGAAACAGATACCATGGATACATTTTTCGATTCATCATGGTATTTTTTACGATTTACTGATTCAAAAAATAATAAAAAACCTTTTGATAATAAAGCAATTTATTGGATGCCAGTTGATCAATATATTGGAGGAGCAGAGCATGCTTGCATGCACTTAATTTATGCTAGATTTTTTACAAAAGCGTTAAGAGATTTAGGTTTCTTAAATTTCAATGAACCATTCAGAAAATTATTTAACCAAGGAATGTTGCATGGAGAAGATGGTTATGTTATGTCCAAATCCCGAGGAAATGTTGTTCTTCCTGAAGAAGTATCAAAAAAATATGGGATAGACACTGCTAGATTATTTTTAGTCAGTGTTGCAAGTCCTGACAAAGATGTTCAATGGAGTGAGAAAGGCATTGAAGGAAGTTACAGGTTTGTAAAAAAATTGTATGAATTTTTTAATAAAAAAATAGAAAATGAAAAATCTTCTAAAAGAGTTGAGAGCAAGATTAACAAATCTATAAAAGAAATTACTAATGATATTGAAAATTTCAGATATAATCTAGCCATAATAAAATTAAGAAATTTATTTGAGGTATTAACAGAAGAAAAAACAAGCAAGAAAGATCTTGAAACTTATCTGAAACTATTACATCTTTTTTGTCCTCACATTACTGAAGAATTATGGGAAAAGCTAGGAAATAAATCTTTTATTTCTTTACAAAAATGGCCTCAAGCAGATGAATCTAAAATTGATAAAAATATTGAAAAGCAAGATGAGATTATTGAACAAACTTTAAATGATATTTTTAATATCTTAAAAATAATGAGAGAGAAACAGGGAAAAGAACCTGATAAAATTTACTTATATGTTATTCCAAATGAAATTTCATTGTATAATGAAAATATTTTATCAAGAAAAACTAACAAACAGGTAAAGATTTTTGCAGTTAATAATAAGAATAAATTTGATCCTGATAATAAATCTTCTAAATCCAAACCTGGGAAACCTGGAATTTATGTGGAGTGAAATGAAAACTAAATTTCTCTAATTCTTACACTTTTAATCTAAATATTCTAATACTGTCAAAATATCCTCCTTTTTTAAATTCGGATAATCTTCTAATATTTCATTAGTTGATATTCCCTGGGACATTAACTCAATTATTAAATCAATAGGAATTCTTGTTCCATCAATAACTGGTTTTCCAACCATTACATTGGAATCTACAACAATATTCTTGTATAATATTTTTTTCATAAATAAATTAGATTAGGATGATATTTAAATATATTTATAGCAGTTAAGAAAAATTTTAATCTAATTTTTCTTTTTCTTAACGTGACTAAATGTAATATTATTCGAAGTTATAAAAAGTTTTATAAATATCCATATGTATATCCTGGTATGGATAATAGGTACTATTGGTTAAAAGGTGGAATAATTTTATTGATATTATCTATAATTATTATAGGATATTTATTATCTACATCCGAGTTGTGTGTTGATCCTGGAGAAAATTCAGATTTAAGTAATCCTATATTTGGGTGTAAAACAGAATTAGAAAGATTTTTTATTAAACCTAGACTATCGGATATTCTTAGTATATCTGCTATTCTAGTTATTTCGTTTTTAGCTGGTGCTGTTATTGGTTTTATTTATGGTAGAATAAGAGGTAGGAATAAATTGATTCAAGAAAAAAAATATTACTGGTTAAAAGGCGGGATTATCCTTTTAATTATAGGCAGTCTAATTTTTTTATTAGACGGTTTCACAACACCAACATGTAAACTAGGTGCAGATTGTCCAAGAACTTTCTTAAACTATGTCAACACTTTTTTAATATTTCCTATTATTCCTTTAGTTGAAAAAGTAACAAGCATTGAAGATAGTTGGCTCATACTTATCATACCTATCTATTTTTTCATATTGGGAACCGTTTTAGGTTTGATATATGGGTTGATTAGGAGTAAAGCAATTGAAAGATAATAATTGTTGCTGTTTTCATAATACTTATACCAATAGTGCATGGTCTCTATAAATTATGGTATAAATATTATTATATTAAATTCTTTAAAAAAAATACAAACGGATACCAAAGATTATTTTCCCGAATTAATTCTCTCAAGGTAAGTTAAAGCTCCTAAGTAAAAATATTTTTCTTCGATAGGAGCATTCTCTTTTAACATCTTATCCATTTGCTCAAGCCAATCTTCTATATTCCCATATCGGCATTCTTCGCTTGTAAAATAAGATGAATTTGGAAAAAGACGTTTATGTTGTTCATATAATACTTTAACTCTCGCATGTAAAACCAATAACTTTCTTTTCTTTTCCATTAATGTCTTGAAATTTTCTGCAATAAATTCGAGAGTTTTTTGAGAAAGTTTACTATGTAAATCCCGTGCATTTCTCATATCATCAATACTATCAATGTAAGGACCTGTCTCATGTAAACATCTTAGAAAATCTAAAAATTCATTTTGTAAATTTATAATTGATTCATCTTCACTTATCATTTCGTTATCTTGTTCAGTTCAATTTGTTTATTATATATAAATACTTTAACGAATTTGTATTAAGAATTCACACCACCAACAATATCTTCCATCTCCCTAACTTTTTTTTCTAGGTTGCGAACAACATCAGAATCCTTGCCATAAATCTTGGCGTGATCCACTCTGACAGCGGGAAGTTCCCTAGACGTCGATGTGGTAATCATATAAAAGTTAATTAACAAATCTCCGCCAGCATAATTACATTTCATTGACATATTGTCGCTGTTCTCCCGAACAATCTCCCCTGCTGCAAGTAATACTTTTTGGTGATAATCTAAATCCCTGTATTCCATTAAATTAATTACGAGTATTAATTTAAATAATTTTATAAGAAATAAAAGTATTGTTACCAACATATTTAAATAACCAATTTCTTTATTCTATAAAAAGGTGTACAATGGTATTTCAAGGAACTCCTATTGAATACATGGCTTTAATTCTTATTATCGTGTCTTTTGCGAAAATAATGAGCATATTAATTAATCCAAGATTCTGGTATGAAAAAATTGTTAAAACTGTTTGGAAAAATCCAGTCTTAGTTTTAATAACCTCTTTGTTAGTTTCAGGCATCTCTCTTTATTTCCTGCTTCAAGAATTAACAATTGTACAAATTCTAGCAGCTATGTTCTTTCTTGTATTTTTAATGACCGCAGGATTTTCTTTATTCCCTAATCACTTGTTACAATTAAAAGAAAAATTATATCATGACAAAAATGTAATAAAAAGATCTTGGATTTACATTTTAATATGGTTAGCTTTGTTGATATATGGGTTAATTTATATGTTTTTGTGAGATAATATTATTGATATAGTGTGAAGTGAATAAATATTTTTAAACTTGTTAAATTATAAGATGATATGAATGAATGGACACAAAAGAGAAATTTTGAAAGAATTTTGCTAAGCTCAATTCTTGCACATTCAGTATCTCACGAATTACCTAAATTACCGGCGCATAATAAATTAGTTTATAATGAATTAATAAATGGAATTGTTGCATATGTTGATGGAGATGCTGGAAGAATTAAATTCGGGAGAAAAGATGCTGATCAGAAAGGAGAATACAAATTTGATTATTCCTCTTATGATCGTAATGGATGTTTTTATCCTTTTGTTTTTGACTATTTCCAGCAAGAATTAGAAAATGCTGATAAAAGATTAACTAGAAGTATTGAAGAATCATTAGTGGAATTATTAAATCCTGGATTGGATCTTATATATGCTAGAACACGTTTTGATAACAATTTCGATGGAGGAGGATTAGGTGGAATCTGTGATAGTTATCCAGCAGTTGGTGAGCGCAGTTTTACACTTCGTAACGAAATAATTAATAATTCGCGTAGAATCATGCGTTCAGATTTTTTTACTAAACATCAGAAGCGAGATATACGAGGAATTGGTGAATCAATGAATCCTTTTATCCAAGAAGATTTAGAATTTATTAATCCGGGAAGATATTGTAGTTCAGTATTAAGGTCTTATAATGTTTAATGTTTTTTATTATTTTTCCAATGTCATGTTTAAAGACATATAAATTTAAAAAGATATTTTTATTTTTTTAGTCATGGAAGGTATAAGTGAGGAAGAAGAATATGTTTTCCGAAAATTAAAATCTATGTTTGATAATTTCTTTGATAGATATTGTACTACTCTTCAAAGAGGAGTTTCTACTCGTATTTTTATGGAAGATACTAAAACAAATAGAGTTATGATGGGAGAATTTAGAAATTATTTGGAACAGCGCGCTCAAGTAGAAGGATGGAATTATAAACCTGAGAATTTTAAGGTTACCTACTATCCTAAACCCATATTTCCCCCCCCAGAATCCTTTATGGCTAATCCTTTAAGCGATAAACCTAATGAACCAGTGACTTTTCAAAGAATGGATAGTTCGGATGTTTTTATTAGACTTAGTCAAGATAATTCACGTAAATTAAGAAATGGGTTGCTTCATTTAGTTACAGATCAAGAAGAATCTTAATTATCTCTTATTTTTTCTCTTGATAACAGTTAATAATATTTTTTTTATGTCAAATAAAAAATTTCTATAATATACTCAATGTTTATCCGGCATTTTAATAGCGAAATAATAAATTATTGCTCCTAACATTCCTAATAAAACAATTATTAAAATCCAGATAACTCTGTCATTATCATTTTTGAATTTTCTTTTAGCTGCATCTATTATCATTAAAATCCAGAAAACAAAAAGAAAAACAATTAAGCCAATTATTAGTAGAAATAAAATTACAGCTAACAATATCATTGAAGGCCCTAAAGTTGCTAGTTCAAATACCATGTAATGTTAAAGATAAACTAGTTTAAAAATATTGTTAATTATCTTCTAATAAAATTGTATTTTAATTTGATTTTAAAATAATCAATATTAACAATAATAATAGATGTAAAATTTAGAGGATGGTATCAGGAGCCTGCCTTGGTACATTCCAGAAATCAGTTTTATCTCTCTCTATTAAGTTTATCTTTATCAAATTAAATATATTAATGAAATAGATTGTTAAAAAAATCTTAAAAAGTAAAATATTTAATTAATACTTATCCTGTTTTCTTACAGTGTACTTACATTCTTCATTACTACATTTCCACTTTTCAAAAACATCTTCTCTGAAAGAAAAAGGTAAAAGATAGCCTTTCTCACATTTTAGACATTTTGGAAAAATACAATTATCCTCCACCATAATACCCTCCTAGATAGTATTATACAATTAATTTTAAATAGTTTTGTATTATGAGAATTTGATGATTAAGAAATGGATAAAAGAGGAAGAAAATTTAGTATACAATGGATATAGAAGAGTTTTAAGAAAAAAATTTTTAATGCCAAATGGAAAAGTAGAGGAATATGATATTTTTTCAGCTAAAGATTATGTGGCTATTATTGCATTAACTCCGCAAAAAGAAATAATTTTAACAAGGCAGTTTAGGCCAGGAACTGAAGAAATTTTTGATGAAATTCCTTCTGGTATGATAGACGGAAATGAAATTCCTAGAGAAGCTGGAGAAAGAGAACTTTTAGAAGAAACCGGGTATACTGGAAGTTTTACCGAGGTTGGAAGAGCTCCATTAGCTGCTTATGAAAATATTCATGGTTATTGTATTACAGCGGTTAATTGTAATAAAATTAGAGAGCCTTGTTTAGATGAAGATGAATTTCTTGAGACGAGACTTTGTTCTCTAACGAGATTCAGACAACTACTAAGAGACGGAAGAAGTCTTAATATTCATTTAGCATATATGGGTTTGGATTATTTAAGGTTGTTGTGAATGGTTTAACCAACCATTATTCTTCCTTCGACATAAGAAACATTTAAATATAACTTAATATTATATTTTATATAACTAGGTATATAACTAAAAATGAAAACACTAACAAGAACACGTATTGTGGGTGGATCGTTGGTAGTTACGATTCCAAAAGAAATTGTAAAAGAAGAATCTTTACAAGAAGGAGAATTAGTTGAGATAGAAGTTTCTAAAGTTAAGAAAGATTTTTTTGGTGTATTAAAAGGAATTGGCCATTTTACAAAAGAAGATAAGTTTAGAGGACAATTAGAAGAATGAAGTGCATAATTGATGCTTGGGCATGGGTAGAATATCTCGAAGGAACTGTATATGGAACAAAGGTTAAAGAGATACTAGAGAACAATGAGATTTATACTTCTGTTATAACAATAACTGAAGTGATAAGTAAAGTAAAAAGGATAAATAAAGATGTAGAAGTTGCATATAAAGCAATAACTACTCATTCAAAAATAATTCCTATACATAATGATATTGCAAAAGACGCAGGTTTATTTCACGCAGATGTTTATAAGAAAATAAATGATATGGGTATGGCAGATTGTATATTATTAATAACTGCAAGAAGAATAAATGCAAAAATAGTTACTGGAGATAGACATTTTAAAAATTTTAAAGAAGCTATTTTAATTAGATAAAGGTTTATATCTCTTATACCATCTTCCAAACTCTTTTAATAAATGTTCTAGATTCAATCCTTTCTTTGTGAGGGAATATTCTACTTTTGGTGGCTTATTAGAGAGTATTTTTTTGACAAGCAGTTTATTTTCAACTAATTTTTTTAATTTTTTAGATAAAGTTCTTGAACTAATTGGTTTAAGATTATATTGAAGTTCATTAAATCCTTGTTTAGATTTATTATAAAAAAATTCTCTTAAAACAAACAATGTCCATTTATCTCCGATTATTGATATTGAATTTTTTACTGGACAGCTAAAAACTTCGTAATTAGTTTTCATACTTTACTTTAAGATACTGGGGATTTATATACTTTACTAAGTAAAGTATAATATGGAAGATAAAGATAGAATAATATCAAAAATAGAACAGATAGTAGAAGAAATTGAGGATTATAGTTATGCTATAGCAGGTGAAGCAAATAGATTAGTTTTTGGGCATTATTTTCAGATATTTTTAATATCAACAAAAGGAATGGGATTAGTAGAGTATGTAGAATCAAAATACAATTTAACAGATAACGAAAAAGAGAAATTAAAAAAATTAAAAGATGAGTATAATGAATGGAGAGTATTTGTCTTTGAGAGATACAAAGCATCAATACCTGATTTTTGAATTAATTATCTTTTAATTATTTGCCTGATTCTAAAACCACAGCTTTTATCCTCCTAATTCCTGCCGCAACAGATTCTTCTTTTAAAATTTTAAATTTTCCTATTTCTTTCGTGTTTTTTACATGAGGCCCTGTACAAATTTCTTTTGAAAACCATCCTTGTTTTTCTTTTTTATCAATAATAGTATAAACAGAAACAATATCTGGATATTTATGGCCAAACTCTGCTTGTGCACCTGAATTAAGAGCTTGTTCTAATGGCATTTCCACTTTTACCACATCTAAATTTTGTTTAATTTTCTCATTCACTAAGTCTTCAACTTTTTTTATTTTTTCTTCTGTTAATTTTCTTCCAAAAGAAAAGTCAAATCTTAATCTTTCTGGAGTTATATTAGAACCTCTTTGCTTAACTTCGTCTCCTAAAACTCTTCTTAATGATTCATTTAGCAAATGAGTAGCTGTATGCATTCTAACAGTTTTCTCGCTATAATCTGCTAAACCTGATTTGAATATTCCTTCTGTCGCCTTCCTCGATAACTCTTGGTGCTTTTTTTCTTCTTTTAAAAATTCTTGTTTATCTACATTTATCCCTTTTTCTTTAGCTAATTCTTTAGTTATCTCTAATGGAAATCCATAGCTTTGATACAATAAAAATGCGTCTTTTCCAGAGATTGTCTTTTTATTATTAGTAATTTTATTAAAAATAGCTATTCCTTTTTCGAGTGTTTGAAGAAACTTTTTTTCTTCTACTGCTAGTTCATTCAAAATTTCATTTTTGTGTTCTTTTAATTCCTTATAATCATCATAAATTTCAAAAACTGGCATTGCAGATTCTTTAACAAATTCTTTTAATCCAAGATTTCTTCCAAAACGTATTGCCCTTCTAATAAGTCGTCTTAGTACATATCCTCTTTCTATATTCCCTGGTTTAACTCCGTCTGCAATAATAAAAACACTTGCTTTAATATGGTCAGCTATTATTCTCATTGATCTTGTAATTTCTTTATCAGAACTATATTTTTTATTAGATATTTTTTCAATTTTCTTAATTATGGATAGAAAACAATCAGTAAGATAATTGTCATTTAACTTATTTAAAACAGCAACGGTTCTCTCTACCCCCATCCCAGTATCAATATTTTTCTGTTTTGCCTCTCTATACTTGCCATTTATATTTTTTTCATATTGCATTAAAACATCATTCCAAATTTCTATCCAGTTTTCATCTTTTGGGTTAAAAGTTTCTGGAACTTTATCTTTTTTGTAAAAAAACATTTCAGTGTCAGGACCACAAGGTCCTGTTTTTCCTGCAGGACCCCACCAATTATTCTCTTTTGGTAGAAAGGCAATTCTTTTATCTGGAATTCCTAACCTTCTCCAAATTTCATATGATTCATTGTCTCTACTTGCATCTTTATCTCCTTTAAAAACACTTACCGCTAGTTTTTCAATTGGAATTTTTAATTCTTTTGTTAAAAATTCAAAACTCCATTCGATAGCTTCTTTTTTCCAATAATCCCCCAAACTCCAATTTCCCAGCATCTCAAAAAAAGTGTGATGATAACTATCTCCAACTTCTTCAATGTCTTGAGTTCTGATACATTTTTGAACATTAACAAGTTTTTTTCCGAGAGGATGTTTTTGTCCTAGAAAATAAGGAACAAGAGGATGCATTCCTGCTGTTGTGAATAAAACAGTTGGATCATCAACAGGAATTAAACTGGAGTTAGGAATTTCCTTATGCTTTTTTTTCTTGAAAAATTCAATATATTTTTTTATAAGTTGTTTACGATTCATTTTTTCTATAACATATCTTTTAAAATCTATGACAAGTTTATTAATTTATGCGATTTTTTCTTCTATTTAAAACCGAATAAAATCAGGTTATTGTCTTTAAACTCATCCCACCATCAATTGTTAATACTTCTCCACAAACGGCGTCATTCTTTATTAGGAAAATTATACCTTCTGCTACTTCTTCCGGTAAGATAAATCTGTTGATAAGCTGAGTAGCTGCAAGTTCCTTTTGTTCTTTCTCTGTCATATCCCCCACATTGATGTAAGTGTTTTTCCCGGAGATATTGCGTTGACAAGTATATTGGGAGCTAAATCTTTAGCAAGATTTATAGTATAGCTATCTAATGCAGCTTTCATAGAAGAATAAGCTATTGCCCCAACTCTTCCATGCCCAATTTTACCATGTACCGAACTTACATTTATTATTTTTCCTACCTTCATAATTTCTAGAGCATGTTTAGTAACTCTAACTTGTGCAAGGAAATTAACATTAAAAGTATTTTCAAATGATTTTATATTAGTTGGATTATCTTCTTCATCAAAAATGCCCGCGTTGTTTATTAAAATGTCGAGTTTATTGAACTTTTTAAAAATTTTATTGAACATTTCCTTTACATCATTTTCAATCGTGATATCGGCTCTTATAATCATATTATTTTTTGAATATTTGTTACATTCTTTTAAAACATCACTCGCTAACTTTTCATTAAACTTAAAATTAATAATAACACTTGCTCCTTCCTTTGCTAAAGCAACTGCCGTTGATTTTCCTATGCCTTGTGAAGCTCCTGTTATCAAAGCTACTTTACCTTTTATTTCCATTGTTACAAGGAAATCTTTCTAATTTTTAAACTTACTTAAGAATACTTCTCAGCAGTATAGCTTGTTCAAATCTAGAATTTCCAAAGATATACCATAAAAATATTATTATGGATAATACAAACATTATCCAGATGATTATATCTTCTATCTTTACCATCATAAACTTCTAATCATCCAAACTATAATAGTAATCATTATCATAATTACAAGTATCCAGAGTATGACATCTCTCCAATACATTTAATATAGAGGAATTTTTACTTTAAAAATTTTTTTGTGAAAGTTATAAAATTTCTTAAGCCACAAAAATGTTCAATCGGAAAACATTTTTGATGTTTAAAAAATCTTTTATTAGAGCACTAATCTCTCAACACCATATTTTTCATATTCTTTTTCAATTGCTTTTATAATCTCTGGAGTGGGTTTATATTTTTCTACTGCCAACGGTAAAATATCAAGAGCATTACTTAAACAGTTATAAGGTACATCAAATTGTGCTAGTGCTGATTGAACAGTATGTCCATCATCTCTTTTTTCCATTCTATCAGTTAAACTAATCGCATGAAGAATATAAGTTGAAGTCCTTTGAGAATTTAACTCAAAAATTTTATGAAATTCATTTATCATAGAATCTCCTGTTGTTGAAACATCTTCTAAAATAACAACATTTCCTTGGGGTTCTCCAATGAAATATTTATCTTTAGGATCACCATGTCTTTTTTCTTTTACTCTTCCCATAGGTAGAATAGGTGTTTTTTTATAGAGATGAATCCATTTATTTTGTGTAAACAATGCGAGTTTTGTCGCTCCATCAGGAACTCCATAAAAACAATCAGGTAATATTTCATTGTCATGACAAAAATTTATCACATAATCAGTGAGTTCATATAACAAGAAAGCGTTATTGCTTACTGTCCTCCAGTTAATATACCAATGACTACTCCTTCCAGAACTTAAAATTCTTGCTTCTTGATAAAAACCAATAATATTGCAATCTAAAATAAATTGATTAAACAAATGTTGGTCAAATTTCATAGAATAAAAAACTATAAAGGTTTATAAGATTAATTATTGCAGCCTAGCTAATTTCTTTTTTATTTCATCTAAATCTTTTTTTAGGTCATCAAATTCTTTTGGCTCTTTTACTTTTTTCTCGATTTTAGAAGTCTTTATCACTTCAGGTTTCGCTTCTACATATTCTGGGAAAGTGGAAATGATAGAATTAATCTGAATTTTGAATGCAGATAATTTAGACTTTAACTGACTTTTTAATACTAATTCTTTTTTTCTTAATACGTCATACATTCTCATTTTTTTAAGCGCATAAATAGAAGTTAGTTGAGAATTAAGGATCTCTTTTCTTAATCCAACTGCTTTATCACGAGTAACTTTTATATACCTAGATTCCATTTTAAAGAACGTTATCAAATAAATTAGAATCAATAGAATCTAATCGAGCTTTGATTAACTGTATTTCTCTCTCCCATTCTTCTAATTCTTTTCCTTCTCTTTCTTTTACTTCTTTAATCTTATCAATAGTCCTCTCAAATTCTATAACTCTTGCTTTCATGTCTTCTAATGCCTCTTTTGTTACATTAAATTTGTCAAGTCTTATATAAACCGAATCAGGGCTGCCTTTAGACTTCATTTTTATGTTAGACCTAGAAACAGAATTTTGAGTAAAAGGCACTTCTGGAATAAAATTTGTGCTTTCTCTAGAAGAACGAATATCGAAACTGGATCTTTGGGCACCATCCAGATTTTGTTTTATAGTTGTTCCGAAATCTCTAGGTGAAAATGTTGTAGGTTTTGTTTCAGCAGTGTATTGATAATTACTATAATGATTTTCAACGTCAGGAAGACCTGGCAGTGTTTTATCTTCAGGCAAATTAGGCAATAATTCCTCATCTTCTTTTTTTCCAAACCAAGCCATAGTATCACCTTTTTATTTACTAAGATATATACATTTAAAAAGATTTGTTTTTTTAAATCTTGCTATAAATCTTGCTATAATACTAAAGATGATGAAAATCGTTTTTAAATAGCTAACCCTAAAGTTAGATTTATACCGCTCATTTTGTTCGTTGCTCACAAAATTCGCACATTTTTTATTGATAATTACTAATATAAAAATTTAATTTTACAAGCAAATTTTAAAATATAGAGAGTTTTGAAAAACCTCAAAATCAGAAACTTTTTGTTACACTTTTAAAGTTTCTGAGCCAGAAATTTCTACTCAAACTAAAAAGAAATTTCTACATTCAAAACTCTCTAAGAAGGACTCAGAGAACAAGTTCTCTGATACATCAAAAATGCATTTGTTATGGTGTAGCATTTTTGGGGTACTCAAGAATTTTTACAAGAAAATTCTTGATACATTCAAAATCAAAGACATCAAAAATCTATAAGATTTTTGTGCCCTGAAAATTCAAAGAATTTTCAAAGTTTTGAAGTCTTTGACGCGATTTCCTTCGGAAATGGGGGTAAATCAAAGTCCTCTATAGCGAGAAATTTGCGGATAATTAACAGATTATTTGTCAAAAAAGTTTAAAAACGTGTTTTCATTTTATATATGCTAACCCTACCCTTCAAAAATGGCTAAAAAAAGTAAAAAGAAAAAAATTGAAATTTTAGAAACTAAAAGAACAAAAGAGATAGAGTTGTTGAAATCTATTGTTGAGGAATTAGTAAACAAACAAGCTGTTCCACTCATTGATTTGCTTTCTGAAAAAAAAGCAGTGAATGAATTTAGTATAGCAGAAAAATTAGGTCTTACCATTAATCAAACAAGGAATATTCTTTATAAATTATCAGATTTTGGGCTCGTGTCTTTTACAAGAAAGAAAGATAAAAGAAAAGGGTGGTATATTTATTTCTGGACGTTAAATTCCTATCAATCATTAATCTTACTAAAAGATAAACTGGAAAAAAAATTAGAAGAGCTGAAAAATCAGTTGAAAGTAAGGAGAGAAACGAGATTCTATGTTTGTAATACTTGCTCGATAGAAGTTGATGAAGAAACCGCGCTTATCAATAATTTCACCTGTCCGGAATGTGAAGGGGTATACACTCTTTCAAAAAATGATGAACTTATAAAGGAATCAGGAAAAAACATAGATAAATTAAAGGCAGAGATACATTTGGTAGACGGAGAAATAAAAAAGTATCAAGAAAAAATAGACAAAAGCAAAGAGAGAAAAATAAAGAAAGAGGAAAAAGATAAAAAGAAAAAGAGAGAGCTATCAAGAGAAACAAAAAAATTAGAATTGAAAAAAGCATTAAAAAAATCTGAAAAGGAAAAAAGGATAAAATCAGAGAAAAAGAAAATTGTTAAGAAAAAAACAAAAAGAAATAAAAAGAGAAAAAACAAGAAGAAAAAAATCTAAGATGAATAAATGGTTTAATGAAAAGTTAGAAAGAGGTAATATTAGGAAACATATTCTTAGACCTATTAAAAAAAACCGTTTCTTATCGTTCTCAAGAAAATTGAGCATTACTAACTGGATAATCTTGATTAATTTTGCAATATTTATAATTGTCAGGTTATTAATGTTATCTTTTGGTGAAGATTATATTATGGATTTAGTTGCACTAAAAGCGAATTCATTTTTTTCAGGAAGCTATTGGACAGTTTTTACAAGCATGTTTGTTCATGTTCTACCAGTACATTTAATATTTAATATGATTTCTCTATTTTTTGTTGGTAATTTTCTTGAGAGAATAGTTGGCAGAAAAAAATACTTACGATTTTATATCATTTCAGGATTGTTCGCGGGTTTATTTTATGTGATTTTATCTTTTTATTTTGGGAATACAGATATTGGAGCAAAAATTTTTGTGGATCCTAATATCCCTGCAGTAGGAGCATCTGGAGCAATATTTGGAGTAGCTGGGTTATTGGCCGTTTTGACACCCTATATGCAAATATACTTTATAATAGGTCCACTAATTGCAATAATTATTCAATTAATGTTAGATAAGATTATTCAAAATGCGGCGATAGTTTCTTTTTTAAATCTGATAATAACAATATACATTTTCTTTTCAATATTTGCCATGTTTTCTTTTTCTGATCGAGTAAGAAAAATTGCTATCCCAGTTGCAATGCCTTTATGGTTCTTACCATTTGTGGCTATTCCTCCACTAGTTATTATTGGACTAATATTTCCGCTTCCAATAGGGAATACTGCTCATTTAGGAGGATTAATTGCAGGATTATTTTATGGATATTATTTGAGGCAAAAATACAAAAAAAAGACGAGAATCCTTCGAGAACATTTTAGAGAATTTTGAAAAATTCTAATTAACAAAATTCTCTAATAAGAACTCAGAAATTGAAAACTTCAAAAATCATTGATTTTTGAGGCCTCAGAAATTTTAATATCTGAAAATTTCTGAAGTTTCTGATTTATTGAAAATCATGGATTTTGAAGACTTTGCTGAATTTCCTCCGGAAATCGCAATTATGCAAAGTTCTCTTTACCAATTATAACGAGAGACATAAATAATTGGACATAGTCATCTATGTCTCCCAAATACTGAAAACTTTTTTAAGTTTTCAGGACAGAAATTTTGTGAATTGTAAAAACAAAATTTCTGTATATCAAAAGACATTTTATTCAGTTAATTCTGTCTTTTGGTATAGTTTAAAAATATACTTTTCCTAATAGGTATATGAAATATAAAAAAAAGAAAGATATTGTTTATGATAACTTTCTTAAAAGCCTTTCTGACGTAAGAAAATTAAAACCTTACATTCTTGTGTCATCGTTGCTCTTTTTAAGCATAACTGTTCTAGGATTTCTTTTTCCTATATTTTTTGAAGATAATATTATAAAAATTATAGAAGAACTTATGAAAAAAACAGAAAGTTTGAATACAATAGAATTGATGAGTTTTATTATCTATAATAACATATCTAATTCCTTTATTGGAATGTTACTTGGAATTTTTCTGACCTTACCTACTTTATTTGTTTTAGTTCTCAATGGCTATGTTCTTGGGTTTGTCGCAAGCAAGAGCGTTGAAACAGAAGGTTTTTTAATTTTAGGAAGATTGCTTCCTCATGGCATCTTTGAGATTCCTGCAATATTTATTAGTACAGCCATTGGAATAAAATTAGGATTTTTATTAATATTTAATTGCATAAAAAAATACACAAAGAATCCTATTAAGAATAGTTATGTTCTTGTTCCTTTATCAATTATTACAGTTATAATCTCATTTCCAATCTATCTGGTAATAACTCTTATGAACAACGAGTTAAGAAAAGAATTTATTAAAAACCTTATGAACGCACTAAAAATATTTTTATTGATAATAATACCTTTATTAGTAATTGCCGGAATAATAGAAGGTATATTAATTTCTGTTATTAGCTAATAATATTTAACAATACAATTAAAGTGTATAAACCTTTTTATATTTGTTTTTTTTCATTTTATACTATGCAAGAAACAGAATATATCTGGATTAATGGAAATTTAGTAAAATGGCATGAGGCAAAGATACATGTTTTAACTCATGCATTGCATTATGGTTCAGGAGTTTTCGAAGGCATTAGAGCTTATGATACTGGAAAAGGTACGGCAGTGTTTAGACTAAAAGACCATTTAAATAGATTGTTTGATTCTGCAGAAAGTTTGAAAATGAAAATTCCTTATTCCAGAGAAGAAATACGAAAAGCAATAAAAGAAACTCTTAAAATAAATAATTTAAAAGAGGGTTATGTAAGACCAATTGTTTTCTATGGCTATGGGAAAATGGGATTAAATCCTGAAGGAGCAGAGATTAATATAGCTATCTCAGTATGGCCCTGGCCACAATATATAGAAGGAGAAGCGAAAGTAATGATAAGTTCATATATAAGGATACATCCACAATCTCTTCATGCTGATAGAAAAGTTACTGGGCATTATGTTAACTCAATTCTTGCAAGTATAGAGGCGAAAGAAAAAGATTTTGATGAATCTTTATTATTAGATTATGAAGGGAATGTTGCTGAAGGTCCTGGGGAAAATATTTTTGTTGTAAAAAATAATAAGATACTAACTCCTCCTTTAAGAAAACAAATTCTTCCAGGAATAACCCGAGATTCTGTAATAAAAATCGCGAAAGGTCTTCATTATGATGTTTTAGAAAAAGATATTTCTGTTAAGGAATTAAAAAATGCAGATGAACTTTTTTTTACAGGGACAGCAGCAGAAATAGCTCCTATTTCTCAATTAGATGAAGTTTTTTTTAAGAATCATGAAATAACAAACAAAATTAAGGATAGTTTTAAAGAGATTATTAAAGGGAAAAATCCTAGATATGAAGAATGGCTGGATTTTGTGTAATTAAAGATAAATATTTATATAATAGAAGAACTATAAAATAAAATGACACTTAAACAAAAATTAATAGCAGGGACAATTTCTGGAGCATTGGGTTTAGTTACTTTAATTGGTTGTGAGTTATATGACTCTAGATTTTCTAATGCTGATAGACTTTATCATGAATCACATGTTGATGCAAATACTGCCAATAGATATGATCTAACATTTAACGAAGATGACGTCATGTTCTTTGGTGAGAGAAAAATTTCTCCTGAAACTGCAAACGCGTATTTAGAAACATTTAATAATAGTTATAATTTGGATAGATCTCCTAATTTTGGAAGGAAAAAATATTTACCAAAAGATATAGCCTCTTTCGTTGAAAATAATATCTCTCCTGAAGATATTGTAGAATTAATTGGTGAATTTAGTGATTTACAGATATCAGAATATAACCAAGATTTTACTTTTGTAGATATTTATCATTTAATTAAATCAAATATCAATCCTGAAGAAGCTAATAAATATGCTTTGTTAAACAGAGATTATAATTCTAATATAAGAGGAATTGATATTGTTAAATATAAAGAAAAAGGATTTACATTTGAAGAAATTTCTAAAAAAGCAAGAGAAAATTGGTTGGAAAAAAGTTTGGACGAATAATTTATTAATATTTTTTAGACTATTGACATTCTTTTTTGGAAATATGAGATATAGTAAACCACCTATAAGAATTCTAAACCATAAAGTTTATTTCATATTTAATCTTTATTGTTTTGTAAAACATACGACATACACCTATCCGTGGTCGGGCCACACTATGATTCGTCGTGGTCATGT
>Ga0209541_10004095_pt1 | contig 26121 bp, 20 predicted proteins | sample RifCSPlowO2_01_FD_184027 | JGI IMG/M metagenome (GOLD analysis project Ga0209541, IMG submission 184027) | Groundwater microbial communities from Rifle, Colorado - Rifle CSP2_plank lowO2_0.1 (SPAdes) (version 2) | ecosystem: Environmental > Aquatic > Deep subsurface > Groundwater | place... | reverse complement strand
TCGCAGAAGTCGGGAGAAAGGCAGCGAACTAAATCCCGAGCCCACATAAGTCCAATGTGTTTTTCTATTTCTTCCACCCAACAAAGAGATGGTTGAGACCCCATTGTGTCCAAAAATACTTTTTCTTAATGTCTAGAAAATCAGCTTTTTTAAATCTTCTGATAATTTCTGAATCAGTGAGGTAAAATTCCTCTTCTTCGTGCATCCCACGTTCAGAATCAATGTCATGCTTTGTTCCTAACAATTTATCATAGAGCATAACTACTTTATGCACTAAAATTTCAGCCAGCGGATTTCCCATTGTAGCAATAATATTGCCACCAGGCTTCAAACATCTATATGCTTCTTTCAATTCAATGTCCCTAAGGGATTTTGGTATATGGTTGAGGTTTGCAATAAAGGTAACAGACTTGAAAGTATTATTATTAAAAGGAAAGTGAAAAACATCTTTTATCAGATTCTCCTGTGAAAGCCCGTCATATGGATACACATCTATTCCTATTCCATGCCCTTTCAGATATTTGTCTATAAACCTGTTATGACGACCGCATCCGACATCCAGGCAGTATCCAATAACTTCCCTGCTCACATAGTCATAACGCTCCGAGGCAAGTGACGAAAGACCAAATTTATCATTTTCGAATAGCGTAAATGCACGTAATGGGAAAACCAAAAAATCTTTAATTTTTTGAAAAGACTTTCTTTTAGTGGACATAAAGCACCTTCATTCACCATCTTAATTTAAGGCACCCTGATGAGCTGCCAATTGCTCTTTCAAAGTACTGTATAGTTCCTGAAAATCGCACTTTAATGCAATTGATGATATCTGGACTGGAGACTTATATAAGTTCTTATTCAAACTCATAAGAACCTTTTTCGAGCCATTCTGTTTTTGGATTATTTCATCAGCATTATTAAGCTCTATGGTCAAAATCTTTTGTGTATCTATTTCTGTTATGCTCACATTAGTAATGTTTTTCCACCTTATTAGGCCAACGCTTATATAACTGGAATTATCTATAATACCATCGTCATTAATAATTAATCCTGGCTTATTATCAAAAAGTTTCATCGACAGGTAAACAGCTCCAAAACCAAAAAATGTTATACACGCAACAGAAACTATTTTAGTTAATATTGAATAGATAAATATAGTATCAGCGATTTGAAACAACCATATTCCAAAAATCACAAAGCCAGCAGAACCTATCAATAAAAGTATAATTTTCTGTTTATTTAATTGAAATGTAATCTCTTTCATAGCAAATATGTATTAATAATAGATTTACTACTTTTTTATAGCAAGCGTTTCAACTAACATCTCTTGGCGGAGGGGGTGGGATTCGAACCCACGTTCCACGTAAGCAGAGCATGGTTTTCAAGACCAGCCGATTAGTCCACTCTCGCACCCCTCCATTTTTTGTTTCCGAGGATAATTTTACCATTTATATGTGGATTATTATGATAATAATATTAAAGACCTACTTCTTGCTGATTAATCAACTTTTTACAGAAAGAGGAGATATTTTGTCGCAACACCAGCATTTTTCAAAGGTTACCCTATTTTAGACCCGGCTTTCTTGGATCGGATCCGTTTGTGTAGAACTCTCGTAACAACCGATGCTACCAATACAGCACCTAGAAAATAACCAAAGTATTTAATTGCCCCCAAAATACCTTTGCTTTGTGATTCAGGCTCTTTTTTGACTCCAAATACCTTTCCATCAGAACCTACTGGCCTTTCCTGATTTACCTTTTCATCCGAAGCCTTCTTATCTTCAACAGTCTGATCTTTATCCACGCCTGAAGGTAAAACAGGTTTTTCTAATGTGCGTACTTCAATGTGTCCTGTATCTCCTTCTTTGCATTCATTTATCGCGTACACCTCAATTTTATATTTTGTTCCATCAACTAAGTTTGATATTGTGTACTGATTATTATGGCCAACATTTGCAGTGCCATATCTAAGATTGTCCGTCATGCGTGTAAAAAACAGATTATAGTTAGTAACAGGAGACACTTTTGACCATTTAACTGTTATAGAATTTTGTTCAGCTTTTACAACCTCTATTTTAGGAGCGGACTTCGGCTCGTCGCTTTCACAGTGTGATTTCTTTTCATCATCATCGTTCTGATTAGAAGAACCATCTTCATCATTAGAATCCTCTCCACTATCATCATTAGGAATAACCCCTGGAGGATCATAATTAAAGGTGCCTTCTTCTTCATTTATTGTAATTATCCTGTTTACAGGAACATTTAATTGCTTTTGCGAAATTCCGGACGGCCACTTAATGATTAATTCATCAATTTTAGAAACAGTACCAAGTCCAAAATGAGCTAAAAGGCTATCCTGGCCTCTGCCGGCGCCAGTCGAAGATATTTGCCTCATTTGCTGTTTGTCGGAGCCATTAACACGGTACTTAACAAATATTTGTGCACCTATACCATTGTTATTAGACTTAATTCCATTCAACTTTACTTCTAGCCAGTTACCCGAAGCAGTATTCTTGTATAAAACGTTAAGACCTCTGTTTTTTATCAAAAGTAGATCCATAGTTCCATTTTGGTCATAATCACCAAAGTAGCCCCATTTTGAAATCAAATCATTACTTCCTACACGCTGAGAAAAAATACCCACTTCAACTTTACTAAAGTTACCGCTATCATTCTTGAAAAGAATAATATTCCCCTTGGTATATATAAAAAGGTCTAAATCACCATCATTGTCATAATCAGCCCATGTGCTTCCTGTTGCAGAGGCTTTAGTTTGACTGATTGCATCCTGCTCATCTTTGTTAAATGATCCATCACCATTGCTTTTATAAAGAAAACCAGGAAATATTTTGTCGTGGCTGTCTCCGAATATGCTTATAAACAAATCAAGACGGCCATCATTATTGTAATCTCCCCAGCTTGCACCAGTTGAATAACCTCTGTCTTCAACAACAACCCCAGTAGTTACTTCTTCGAATTCACCATTGCCTTTATTAAGATACAAATTATTATGTGGACTATAGTAATTAACAACAAGAAGATCCAAATCACCATCATTATCAATATCTGCCCAGCTTCCCTGTTGCGAATAACCACGATTTTTATTAAATAACTCATTAGCATTTGCTGCAGGCTCGAAATTCATATTGCCAAGATTGTTATATAGAGTGCTTGGCCAGTTGTTATCATCAGCAATAAATATATCCAAATCTCCATCATTATCATAATCAGCCCAGCTAGCGTTTTGAGGACTATTTTGTTTATTATTCTTTGAAACCTTTACAAGTAAATGATCAGGTAACTTTTCAAAGCTGCCGTAACCATCATTCATAAGGAGAAGATTATTTCCATATGGGCTATAAGTTATTGAGAATAAGTCAAAATCTCCGTCATTATCTATATCTGCCCAGTTGCTGCTGTAGTAGCTGTCGGCTTTATTGACAATTTCTCCTTCTATCACATCTTCGAAAACCCCGTTTCCCATGTTTCTATACAAGCTATTTTTCTTTGCTGAGAAAATGCCCCCATTAGCAACAAAAAGATCTAAGTCACCATCATTATCAAAATCTACCCAAGAAGCTGCATGAGAATTAGCACTCTGTTTTGAAAATAACTCTTCACTCACTAGTACAAATGGATCGTAAATGACCGAAATAAAGTCTTTCTTTGCTTTAGTTTCTTGGTAAAATTCGTTTTTCACAGTTAAACTAACTGTAAAATTCCCTTGGGTTTCAAAAATATATGTAGGATTTTGTTCTTTTGAATCTACTTTGCTGTCATTATTAAAATCCCATTCCCAGGAGAATAATCCATCTTTTTGGTAATAAGTCGATGTATCAGTAAATTTAACAGTTAAAGGAAGCTTTCCGATTGTGCTATCTGCGCTAAAATCAACCACAACTGGGTTAATCACCTTAATATAATTACTTTTAAGGTTATCACCACTAAATGAAGCCGACTTGCCAATAAGTTTCACTGAATAATTGCCTTTTTTAGAGTAGGTATAAACGGGATTTTCTTCAGTCGAATCTATATTGCCGTCATTATCAAAATCCCAACTCCAAATAACAGTCTCGTCTGTTTGAATAGTACTTTTGTTAGTAAATTTGACCTCAAGCGGAAACGACCCGTCTTTAGGACTTGCCTCAAAATTTGGACTGATAGGAACTTTAACCTGAATATAAGCTGCCTTTTCTTTAGTATCAGAATAAGTTCCATCTGAAATTGTCAGCTTGACTGTATAATCTTTTTCTGCTGTATAAATATGCTTTGGATCTTTTTCTGTACTCGATGACCCATCTCCAAAATCCCAGGAATAAGAAAGCTCTTTATTAGAAAAGTTGGTCGATTTATCATAAAATTCTACTGTCTGGCCATTTAACAGTAATGTTTTATTAGAAGTAAAGTCAGCTTCTATTCTTGGTAGTTCACTTAAATCAAGCAAATATACTGAGGCATTTTCTCCAAAAGTCCCTAAAACAAGCGCGTTTTTATTTGGCCAAAATGAAAGTGAAGTAAAATTCTCATCACCTGAATATATTTTTGTCCAGTTTTCAAGATCAGATGTTCTTAAAACTTGGCCTTTCGATCCAATTACATATAAATACCTGCTTTCATTTTCTGTGGCTATCAAATTGAAATTACCAGCATAAGGAGTGTCTTTTCCCAGTGTAAAAGGAAGCTTATGTCTAGCTATATTATCATTTTTATCTATAGAAAAAATCTCGTATTCACTTGCTATTAAAAGCTGATCATTAAATATTATCAATCTATAACGATCTGTATAAATAGGTACTGTAGTTTTATAATCAGGATTATCATATTTTATTATCTGCCAGCTTTTGCCGTCATCATTACTTACCGAAAGCTTAGGATAATCACTCCAATCCCAAGGCACTGAATATAGCTTCTCATTAAAGCCAATAATATCTGCATTCCTATAATCACCGATATGTGCTGAAGCATCAGGTCTCTTATCAAAATCAGGCTCGGAACCTGTTAAATCAGTCCAAACATCTCCGCCGTCGGTACTTTTGAATATATCGCCCCAGCAGGTTATCCCAAGATCACAATAAGATTTGTACCTTTTTACATCTGCTGCAGAAACAGCACTATAGACATCACCATTATCATTTACCCATATACCCCACATATGCAAAACATCGGTCAAACCTTTATCATGATCACGATGCTTCACAATACTACCAGGAAGATCCTGATTAGTATCATAAGTATAGATATTACCTGCATCCCAGCCATCGCTATAGGCCGGATCTGACCCTGCTATATAAATCTTCTTATTTGGGGGATCATAAGCAAAATCGTGTATTCCCTGCTCAGAAAGGGATGCTACCTCAAAATAATCTTTGCCATCGTACACACTAAAAATTGCACCATTATACTCGACCGGCCGAGCCTTGCCGATTCCTATATATAATCGATCATCAACCGGCTGAAAAACATAGGCTCCTAAATATTGGCCGGTTTCTTCCTTTGGATAACTATAATTTTCGTATGCGAAAGTAGTATCACCAGAATTTTTAGGGACAGCAACACATTGCTTCATCGTTTGATTCACAACGTTTTGACTTTTTTCGTCATACAAATTTATGCACAGGTGGCTTGATTTATTAAATGGAGGGTTTTTCTCTATATTAATCTCAAACGGTGACTGTCCGTTATATATCAAATCATGAACTTTCTTAGGATCTTGCTTAATGTAAGTAAATAGTAATTTGTATCTATCATCTGGAGTAAAATTATAAGTTTCGTAATATACCTTATAACTGTCGTCGGTCTTTTCTATCTTATATATACTTGCATCTCTGATTTTAATCTCATCTATTTTCTCTAACCCAGCAGTACGTTCTTTTACGTCTGATACTTGAGAGTCTTGGGCTGATTTGGAGGCTTTTTCATCTTTAGCTTCATCCTTATCATCTTTCTTATTAGACTCTATTTCATTTGAATATACGTAATCTTCGTCATTTTCGGCTTTTATATCCTCTATCGGACTGTTTTTATCTGATGAATACGCTACGCTGCTAGTCCAAATTAATGTCAAAAGTATTAGCGGATATCCTATTACATTAAAGATGAATCTCTTATTTAACATGTCTATTTTGATAAATTCCGAGATTGTCGGAAATGGGCAGAACTAATATCTACATTATCTCAACTTATAAAATTATTCAAGTGAATGTTATTTTTGTTCCAGAAAGATATACAGAAATTTGTTTAACAGCCTGCCTTTACAGAGAACCGATTACTATAGGCCTGTAGGATAGCACGTGAACTATAGGTTGTCAAGTACACTCACGGGTAAACGGATATATCTCCTTTTAAGATCGGCCCCACTTGATATGGACCCTAAAGATTACTTCGGCTGTTGATTTCTTGGTCAATGATAAACTTGTTTCTTCCGTACTTTTGTTTACTGAGCTCTCGAATCTGGCGCCCGAGCTGAAAATCGCGCGACGCTGCCTGCATCAGCTCCCAGTCAGATGTCATAGCAAATGGGGGTGACGGCTGGCTGTTTATCAAAAGCTTTGTGTACGACCTTCCCACCCTGTTATTAATCAAATCGGTCTGCGTAAATGTAGGCTCAAAATATTTTTCAAGGTATTCTGCATCATCTGTACCAATTCTAAAAACAACAATGCTTCCAACATTGCCGAAAATTGAGTCCTTTATCTTTTCTGGCAGCTGTCCGATAAACTGATTCGCAACGATAAGATTCAGCATATATTTTCTTGCCTCTGACAAAATCGTTTCTATATCTGGAGTTGTATAGTTTTGAAACTCATCAATGTAGAGATAAAAATCGTCGATCGCCTCTCCCCTTTCCATTTTTTCAATTCTCGCAAATGCAGCAGTTAAAAGCCGTGGAACTAGAAGCAGCCCTAAAAATTTCGAGTTTTCTGCCCCTAATTTACCTTTAGATAAATCGGCAAGCAAAATCTTTTTGTTATCCATAATATCCTGAAATTCAAAAGAGGACGTGGATTGTCCTAAAAGATACCTCATTGTCTTTTCCGTTACGAATCGGTCTAATTTAGAAACAAAATAACCCATCACCTCGCCTTTGCGGGACTTTGTCGTATTAGCCTGCTCATCGGTCCAGTATCTTTTGACAAGAGGATCAGTAATTACATCAAGATACGACTTGTGGAAGTTTTCGTCAGTTAAAAGGCGCATGACCTCAACTAAAGTGCCACCGGGTTTGCTCATTGCAGTAAGCATGCAGTTTCTTAAAGCACGCTCTAATTGTGGCCCCATAATACCCTGGCGGTTTGGATCATAAAGCTCATAAAGCATGTCGATAAACTTGTTTATAATCATGTCCTTTGCCTTCTCGGTTTTTACATCAAGAATGTTAAGACCCATTGGGCGGTCGCTTCCGGGATCAAAATATATAACATCGTCAATGCGTTCTTTTGGAATCTGCTGGACAATATCATTAACGGCAGAACCGTGAGGATCTATAAAAGCGACACCCTTGCCGGCTTTAATATCTTGAATAGCCATAAATTTCATTAATTCTGATTTTCCTGTTCCGGTTGTTCCTAGAATATACATGTGGCGGCGCCGATCTTCGTCCTGCATGAAGATTTTCATTTCTTCACCCCTAAAGATAGACTTGCCAAGATATAAGCCATCGGCAGGCAGTTCGATCGGCGCCGCCGACCCTTTGCTCCTCAGCCAGTTGATTCGAGGAGTTTTCACATTCTCATTCGGAAGGTGCCACATAGACGCAAGCTCCTCTGTGTTGAAAATTGAATATCCTTTAAACCAGTGCTTATCTAAAAATTTGGGAATACCAAATGGCAGGTCGACCTTTTTCACCACCGGGAACATTCGGGCGATAAAGCTTAAAACAAAGTATTTATCAAAACGGTTTTTTGTCTTTTTAAATTGATTAAAAGATGGATTATTATACTGCCCGAACGCTCTCTCTAAATTGCTTAAATTTGCCTTTGCTGACACCTCATCATCTGATACTGACACAAGCCGGATTACGGTTTCAAAACCGACTTTAGATATTTTCTCCTGAACCTTCTGAAGATAATCCTCGTCAATACGAGACATTTTAGGTCCGCTTGGCTTTCCTTCTTTATCGCTTTGGTTGTGTTTGTCAAGATAATCTTTTATGTAAGCCTTCCCGTCCTTCTGCCAGACATCATCTGCCGGTCTTATTATTATCTGCAGTGCAACCCCTTCGCCTTCGTGAAGCTTGCTTAACGCAGCAGTCATAGTTGCCATTGAATCAGACTTCATATCATCATATGTATTTACGGGGAGATAATCTTTATCCTTTAAAACCAGTGAGGCAAATTCAACGGATCCTCCTTTATCCCATATATTCCAGGGGTCGACTTTTGTCAGCTCTGCCTCTGGATAAGCTCCGTTTATCTGCTTTTCGACAAGATTTTCAAGATGTTTCGGACATACTGCATAGAATTCGATTGATTCATGGTCAGCTACAATTTCAAAAGATATCGCATCCTGTTCTTTGAGTGAATTTAGAAATCCGGATTTTTTTATTCCGTACATACTGCTGTACATATTTTCTGCAGCAGCTGGTTCTATCTCGCTGCCTTCAGGAATTTGAATTTTGAAAAAGGCTTTGTCTTTCAGCGATCTGCTGCGGTTTTTAAAGCGCAGAAACCACAAATATGCCTTTATACCGAAAAAAAGGAGAGCAACAAGCAGTCCTCCTGCAATAATTGCGATTAAAAGGATTTCTAAAAAGCCAAATAGCTGTTCAAAACCCGTAATTTCAGGTTCCATTCTATATGAATTCTAGCACATGAGAGGAGGAGAAAAACGTATGAAAAATGTGTCAGTTCAGTGAAATACTTTGACGTAAAACGCCTTTCCAATCATCTGCTTTAGAAGCATCTATATCGGCAATAAAAGTCTTTCCCAGACTAACCGAGCCCAAAACCCTACCATTCAAACCTTCCGCCCGAAAATTAGAAAGAACTTCAAGACCTCTTTGGGGAGTAACGTTTACTTTTGCATCAACGGGAGCCTCAGCACTAGCAGCCACACCCTTTATTTTTGTTGGATATGTCAAGGGAACTCCCGTTCCTGAAGGGATTCTACTACCAGCAGCCTCGACACCAGGATTCTCTCCAGCAGGTTCAGCAGTAATTGAATTGTCGTAGCCATCCACTCCCATATTTGGACTCATTTCGGACAGAACTTTTTACTAATCGCCTCGAATTATAGGACGTTTTACTCATCAAATCAAGCTCCAATCAGCCAAGTCTGTCATTACCACTCTGATCACGTCTTAATCTTACATGATCTAATAATTTCACGAATCCTAATAACCGGACTTGGCTGGCTACATATGCTTGGACATCGGAATCAGGTGCTGTAACAGAATATCCATTGTCACGCCTGAAGTCTGCCCAATTTCTTGCCATTTGTCTTGGATTTAAAACGTAGTCATCTCTGAAAATATCTCGCAAATCACGCACAGTCGGCCTTGGAGGATATTTCCCTTCGAAATCCTTAGTATATTGCCAATGGGCTTCTCCCCATTTTTTAAATTTATCTTTAGTTTCTTTAATAAACCCATCCCTACGATAATTAACATGAACTCCATCATTTTCCGCACGATACTCTTTGACATACGCGCTATATCTCCTGGTAATATTTTCAACAGTTAAAAGGTTTGCCGGAGCTGTCATATTTACTCCTGGACCAGTCAAATCGAGGAAAACCCTAAATGCACATTCAATATCAAGTAGCTGATTGCTGCGAAGACTTTCTCTTCCACATTCTTCCATTATAGTTACAAATGAATTTCTTTGTACCTGTCTTTGAGCACTTTCTTCTTGAGAAATGTCCACCCGGTCAGGATTTCCAAACACAATACGTATGTTCAGACTATCCTTATTTCTAAGGTACCCCGTAACTTGATCAATTACGTGCTGATTATATATCTCCTGGGTTGCCGATCTTGCAACTTCCGACGCACGACGATCAGCCTCTGCACGTTCGGCTGCCAATCTTTGACGGTTTCTTGCAGCTTCGAGTAATAGATTTGTACTCAACACCTCGCGACTAAAATGTCTAGGAAGATTATCTACATCATTTGTTTCCCTATGCTCACCTTGACCTCGAGCTGCTTCTGGACTTTGTCTTCTTCGGCCTCTTTCTCGCGATCTCCTATCACCCGGTCGAGATTCTTCTCGTTGTACCCGGCTCTCTTCTGCTCGTCTTTGAACCCCAAATGCTTGAACTTGTGCGCGTAATTCTTGAATCACATCACGATATGCCTTATGTTCACGTGACAAATCACCCAGCTGATCATTCAGTCTTTTTACTTCTGCAGTTACCCTTGCCACCTGATTATCTGAAGCAATTCTAGCTACCCTCTCTTGATACAAATCATTCACCAACTCTTCGATTGTAGGACCCCTTGGTCCGGTTTCTGTACCAGTTTGTTCTGGAGCTTCAGGTTCCCCAGTACCACCGGCAGTCTGCTGTGTCCCTCCTGGCTTATTACTTGGAGGAGGATTAGTACTGGCGCGGGTTTGACCGTTCGAGCCAGCATCATCTGGAGATATAGTAGAAACTGATTCCTGCGGAGGATCTTCTATATTCATGTCTTTTCTAAACTATCCCATAATTATACACTGTGCCTGCCCGTTTTGCAGCATTTTATATGCTTAGCAGGATTCATTGTAAAAATTCTAGCACATTTACGTTTGTGCTAAAATGCAATATATTCTAAGTGAAGGCTCGGAAGTTTAAAAAATACCTGCAAAATACAGTCCTATTACTATGGTTAAAGTCAACACAATATCAAAATATTTCGGAAAAGAAAAAGCAGTAGATGGTCTTTCTTTCGAACTAAAAAAGGGAGAAATTACCGGTCTTTTGGGCCCAAACGGCGCAGGAAAAAGCACAACAATGCGTATGATCACCTCGTACTTATTCCCCTCTAAAGGCACAATATCGATAAACGGACTGGACACACAGAAACATACGCTTGAGACACAAAGGCTCATCGGATATATCCCCGAGAACAATCCTTTATATACCGAAATGCTAGTTTATGACTACCTTGAAATGTCAGCACGTTTTTTTGATTCGGCACTGGCAGACATAAAAAGAATAAAAGAAACTGCTAAATCTGTCGGGCTTTCTGACAAGCTTATGACATCAATTCATGAGCTTTCAAAAGGGTACAGACAGAGGGTAGCCCTGGCAGCAGCATTAATTCATAATCCATCTGTTCTTATAATGGACGAGCCTACCGAAGGACTTGATCCAAATCAGCGCCAAGATATCCACAGGCTGATTAAAAGCCTTTCGAAAGACAAAGCAATCTTAATCAGCTCTCACGTACTCCAAGAGGTAAAAGCCATGTGCACGAGTGTTATAGTCATAAACAAAGGCAGACTTGCAGCATCAGGTTCTTTAGATTCACTTTCAGGATACAAAACAATAAAGATGCAGCTCGAAGGAAGCAGAATCAAAGACGAGCTGTCGAAATTGATTAAAAAAGACGAAAAATTAAAAATATCAGATGACAAAGCAAAAATAAAAGAAGTTAGAATATCAACTAAAAAAGAGATACACCCCGAAATTTCTGCGCTGGCATCGAAAAATAAATGGATAATATGGGAAATGCAGGCAGAGGATAGTTTAGAGGAGATATTTAAAGAGCTGAAATGAAAACACCAAAGATATTAAGCATAGTAAAACATAAGCTCCAGATGCCAAAGAATAACATTCCAAACTCAGAGGCGGGAAAGGTTGAGAGGAGCAACACCACAAGATTAAACATGAATGCAGTAGTATTAATAACTATAAAAGAATTGAAATTCTATTTTGACCATCCGTCAGGATACCTTCTAATCGGACTTTTCCTTTTGGTCAATTACTTTTTCTTTCTGCGTCCGTTCTTTTTGATTGGCAATGCTTCATTAAGAGAGATGTTCAATATGCTTCCTCTTATTTTAAGCGCTTTCATTCCTGCAGTAACAATGGGATTATTCGCACAAGAAAGAGACAAACAAACTATAGAATATTTAATGACAAAGCCGGTTTCAGTGATACAGCTTTTTACAGGGAAAATACTAGGAGCATCTTCTTTTGTTATCTCTGCACTCTTTTTGACTCTTCCCCTTCCCTTTTTTATTGCGAAAATTGGACAAATTGATGCAGGCGAAACCTTTGCCGGATACTTGAGCGCGGTAATCCTTATCATCTCGTTGAGTACTCTGGGGGCAGGTATATCCTCCCTTTTTAAAAACCAGATATCCGCCTTTTTATCAACCCTTGCCATAATCTTGGTTCTCACTCTTATTGGATCAGATTACTTTTCGCTGAACATTCCGCAGTCAATAACAAAATTCTTTGCAATTTTCAGTGTTCAAGATCATTACCAGTCAATTGCAAGAGGAGTCTTAGAATTTAAAGACATAGGCTACTTTCTGCTTTTAATACTTGTATCATCTGTCGTTGGATACATAAGTCTTCAGAAAATCCGCGTTTCGAGGACATCAATGATTATCAAAAAATCTATTCTTGCGGTTCTTATTACTGCCTCCATCGTCTTCACCGTCTCTTTTATATCTACACAAATTCAGGCAAGGCTTGATCTGACCTCTGCTCGAAAATATACACTTTCTAATGTCACAAGAGAGATTCTTGCGGAACCCGGAAAAGTCCAAATCAATGTATATGAGTCGGCAGATCTTCCAAATCAGTACAAAATAGTATCGGACGAGCTTAAAAACATGCTGACTGACTATCAGAATCTCGGAAAAGGAAAAATATCCGTGAGCTATTTTGATCCTAAAGAGAAAGAGTCTGATCTGATTGCCCAGGGAATAGGTCCTATTCAATTCAACGTTATCGGCCAGGATCAATTTCAAGTCAAACAGGGGTATCTCGCTGTCGTAATACAAAACGAAGATAAATCGAAAACCGAGAAAATAGATTTCGTAAATGATATAGACAGCCTTGAATATGACCTGACTACTCTGGTTTACAAAGTCAAATCAGAAGAAGGCAAAGAGATAGCATTTGCATCGGGAAACGGCGAGAAATCAGTTTATGAGAATCTGACGATTTTGAAGCAGTATTTGGATAATGAGTATGATGTCGGGACAGTTGTTGTTCCTGCTGAGGACGAAACTGGAGGAACCGGCTCCCCAGACAACTTCAATTTAGAAGGAAAGAATCTTTTGATAATTGCCAGTCCAATTGGTAAATACAGCGAGAGTGCGGTCTTAACCATCAAGGAGTATTTAAACAGCGGAGGGAAAATCCTTTATTTTTCAGACGCTTTGAATATATCTCAAGAGATGATGACCGCGTCTGCTCCGAAGGTCAAGCGCGGAGATCTTTTTTCTGACCTGGGAATAACTGTAAATACAAGTCTTTTATATGATCCAAATACCCCTATTCCTATTGTTGTCAATTCGGCAAATGGGCCGGTGCGCGTAAATTATCCTTTTATAATGCCGGCATATTTAAATGCTGAAAACGAAGGCATGCTTTCGAATGCTGCTAAAAGTATAATGCTTGCCTGGACCAACGGTCTTGATATATCGGATGATTCATGGAAAGTTCTCTATTTAACATCAAACAACACCTCTGCACAGACAAGCTCTTATAATCTAGATTTTCTGCAGGAATTTGTCTCAAATAATCCAAAACAGCATCCCATCATTGCCATACGGGACGGAGAAAATGGATCGAAAATCGCCGTGGTTTCAAGCTCAAGTCTTTTTGACGATGATCTGCTTCAAAACTCGCGGGAAAATCTCCAGCTGGCAATGAGCCTTATTGAAAGCCTTGCGCAGGGCAGAAACTTCTCAGAAATCAAGGCCAAGAATCTTTTAGGATCAAGGTTTGATGCAATAACTGTTACTCAGAAAAACAGCATAAACTATGTCGCCCCTGCTCTCTCATTTTTAGGACTTTTTATAATCGCCGGATCAAGAATAATGAGAAGACGCATGCTGGAGATAAAAGTAGAGGGAGAATGATCGCAGTAGTTTTTTAAAATGCTATTATTGCTCTAATGCCCATTGTCTTCTCGCTCCGCGCTAAAGCGAATATCTTTATACTAACCGCTGTTATTATCTGGGCTGCAGCGACTCCAGTTATTAAGGCGACTGTCGGGATAGTTCCTCCGTTTACATTTCTGATGCTCAGATTTTGGATTTCGGCGGTGTTTCTTATTCCGCCTGCTGTTTACTTCTACAAAACGGTAAAAATCTCAAAGGAGAATCTAAAACACATTGTTATTACAGCAATTCTTGGAAACGTCCTTGCACTTATTTTTTATTTTACCGGGCTAAAGCGAACCGGAGCAGTCGAAGGATCTATTTTATCCTCCCTTTCACCGCTAATCATTTCAATAATGGGCTATCTGGTGCTGCATGAAGTGATTACAAGAAAAGAAATAAAAGGCACGCTTATCGCTTTGGCTGGCTCTCTTTTTATTATTTTTGAGCCTTTTTTCCTAAAAAACTCCACTGCCCTTGGAGAAAAAATAGTCTTTACCGGCAATCTTCTTTTTATATTCGGAATCTTATGCGACGCGTCGTATACGATATATGTCAAAAAGTATTTGTCACAGTCAGTGTCCCCGGCGGTTATGATTACATTTGGTTTTTTAATCACAGCAGTAATATTTACCCCCCTTGGTTTTTTGGAGCAGGCCGGAAATTACAGAAATTATGTGAAAAACCTTCCCCCCGCCTGCAATCCTTCTAATCTTGACCAGGCAGTTTATGACTCTGATTATAAATGCGACGAAAAATACTGCTACAGCAAAAATGAAGTTGAATGCCAGCGAAAGGGATTTTCAATATCTTTTGGCAGATATTTTGCCGGCCAGTTGAAGGAGTATTCCTCATCAGAATCAAACGGCAAATACGGCATCATTTACATGGCGCTGTTTTCTGGAATCATCGCCTACATTTTATATTTGAAGGGACTAAAACTCATAGAAGCCAGCGAAACTTCGGTTTTCACCTATCTGCAACCCGTAATCGCAATTCCGCTTGCAGTAGTATTTTTAAAGGAGAATATCTCAATAGTTTTTGTAATAGGAGCAATTCTCATAATTTATGGGATATTCACAGCAGAAAGAAGGAAATAAAAAGAAATCGAGGTCTGTCCTGCTGCTTCACCCATATTTATCCTGTTGCAAGAAGCGGATTAAGTTCCCCTGAATAATATATAAACAGCCTATTAATGGCTCTTGAACAGCATACAAAAAGCCTTTTTGCAGACTGCTCATTGACCGGGAAATACCTTAAAGAAGGGTCAAGCAGAAAAACTGTGTCAAATTCAAGCCCTTTTACTAAATTTTCGGGTACGAGATAAACGCCTGTATTTTTAAAATCATCAAATTTCTCATTAATAATAACAGGGTTAACTCCATTATTTTTCAAATACCTAAGCGTATTGTTAATCTCTTTGGGATCTGGCTCAATAACTGCTATTGCTCTTGATTTTTCGTCTTTGTTTATTTCCTTTATTCTCATCACGATCTCACTTACGGCCTTCTCCCTCGAATCGAATTGGATAAGAACTGGCTCCTCCCCTTCTCTTCTAAACGGCTCAGGAAGATATTTAAATGCCGGAAACTTCTCGAGTATTTTTCTCGCAAATAGTATTATCTGCTTTGTTGTTCTATAGCTGACATTTATGAAAAAGTAATTTACGGCAGAAGGATCTAAAATTTCCTCAAGATCCTTCCAGTCATTAATCAATGCACCCTTTTGCGTTGACTGGTTTATATCCCCAAGAATAGTCATACTGCTGCCGTTTGCACACCTTTTAATAACTTCATACCCGATAAGGCCGATATCCTGAGCCTCATCTACAACGACATGTGTAAATTTGTTCTCATTTGGAATTAATCCAAGCAGCACATCCGCTAAAATATACACCCCGCAAAGATCATCTAAATTTAGATTTGGAAAACTAAACTCAATTTCAGCATTATTTTTTATCTTCAAATGCTGAATAAATTCTTTGTACAGTTTTACTGGATCAAAATCCTTCATTAACTTGCCGAGATTCAAAGATGCCTCCGCTAGTTCATTAAAAAATGCTCCCTCAAGAACAAATCCTTCCTTCTTTTCAGAGTTTATATCTCCAAGTTCTCCATCTACATTCTCTTTTAATAGATTGATTTGATAATAAAGTGGAGCATCCGGTATACATGAAAGATATCTTCCAAGATCCAATTTCTTAAAATAACGGCTTGAAGAAATATCATCAAGCACCGACTTCTTTTTATCTGCAGCAAACTTTTTTATTTCTTCGATAAATTCGGGGGAGTTTTTGAATTTTTCTTTATATGTGGAGTTTTCAATTCCCTTTTCGTAAGCAATTTTCAGTCCTTTTGATCTTATGGTTTTTATAATAAAATCTTCAAGCGTGCTTCTTCTGAGTGTATAAATTTCAAGCTCAGGCAGAGTTTTAGCAACATAATTTATAAGGATATTTGTTGTAGAAATTAAAAGAGTGTTGTTTTCTTTGATTATATCTTTGTACGTATAGAAAAGGTAAGACAAACGGTGGATTGCTATTGTGGTTTTGCCACTTCCAGCCGTACCCTGGATTATATTTATTCTATAAGGGTCAGAACGGATTATCTCGTTTTGCTCTGACTGGATAGTCTCAATAATATCGCTCAGTATTCCGCCTGTTTTCTCTGAAATTGCTTCGGATACAAGGTCAATTTTCAAATTGTTGTCGTAAACTCCCAGCAATTTAGAGTCTTCTATATCGATATTTCTTCGTAATAAAAGATCTCCTTTTACAGTCTTCTCTATTTTTATCCAGGGTCTGGCAAAATCCTCATCCAAAAATGTGTACGACGCATTTGGCGTCGGAGCCGGATAATTATAGTAAAGGGATGCTATTGGAGATCTCCAATCCGAGATGATATGCCTGTGGTCTTTTGAAGCATACGCATGCTTGCCAACGTATACGCTGGACAAAGTTTTATACCCCAGAGGAACAAAATCAAGCCTTGTAAAATACGGGCTGTTTACCTGCTGAATAACTCGTCCAATAAATCTCTTTTTAAATGAATAATGCCGTGCGTCCATCATTTTATTTAGATCTTTAATAAGATCTATTGCATCATCCTGTCTTCCTGTTTCGGAAGCCTCCTTCAAGCCCTTTTTGTACTCTTCTTCGAGATTTTCTATTTCACTTTTTAAATAGCCGAATTCGGCACGCAGTATTTTAAGAATTCCCTGCAGATGTGTGTTTTCTTGTTGGAAAAAGTCCATAAGAGACAACCAATTATAGCAGAACCTCAATCCTTATTGAGAAAACGCCCATATTCTGCTAAACTGATCCGGTTGTATTATGAAAAAAGACATCCATCCCAAATATTACACAGACTGCTCTGTCACCTGTGCATGCGGGAACCAATTTACAACCGGCTCAACTGCTAAAGAAATCCGCGTTGAAATCTGCAGCAAATGTCATCCTTTTTGGACAGGTGAGCAAAAGTTTGTCGATATCGAAGGTCGGGTTGATAAATTCAAAAAACGCGTGGATTTAGGAGAAAAAGAACGCAAAAAGAGAGTCAAGAAGATCAAAGAAAAGATAGAGAGACAGAAAGAGCGCGAAAATGCTCCCCGCTCGCTTCGGGATATGCTAAAGTCTATGCAGTAGACATCCACAAAAACAACTCCGGAGGTTGTTGATTATTCCCTTAAAACGGAAAACGACCTCGGAGGCAGTTTAAATAAAATGGATAATTCAGAAGAATACATTTCCGCACAAATTAATCAAATTGACGCGAAAATATCCGAAACAAAAGAAATGCAAAAAAGCGGAGATGAAGATATTATAAAAATGGCGCAAGATGACATATTAAAACTAGAAAAGCAGAAAATGGATCTTCTACAACAAGTAAAAGAAAGCGCATTGGGAGATTTCGGAGATGGAAGCAAAACATATGCTCCAAGTTCTGCGTCCAATGACTCTCGAAATCACTCCTTGAGCCAATCATCGCCTAAAGATTGCATTATGGAAATAAGAGCAGGAACAGGCGGGGACGAAGCGGGGATTTTTGCCAACAATCTTTATGAAATGTATTCTAAATTTGCAGAAGACTCGGGCTGGAGAGTATCAGAATTATCAAAAAACGAGGGAGGCATAGGCAACGTCAAAGAAGTTGTATTTGAGATAAAATCCTCTGAATTCCCCTTCCCCTACAGGCTTTTACAGCATGAAAGCGGAGTCCACCGTGTGCAGAGAGTTCCAGTCACCGAAGCCGGAGGAAGAATTCATACATCTACTGCAACAGTCGCGGTTCTTTCAATAGTAAATGATGTTGAGCTTAATATAAGGCCTGAAGATTTGCGCATAGATGTTTTTCGCTCAAGCGGTGCCGGCGGACAGCATGTAAATAAAACCGAAAGCGCAGTAAGAATCACCCATATCCCGACCGGAATCGTTGCGCAGTGCCAGGATGAACGAAGCCAGCACAAAAACCGCGACCGGGCGATGTCAATTTTAAAAGCCAGAGTATACAGCCACATGGAAAAACGCCAGAGAGGGAATATTAATGAGCAAAGATCATCTCAAGTTGGTACGGCCGAAAGGTCTGAGAAAATCAGAACATACAACTTTCCTCAAAACAGAATCACAGACCACAGAATCAAAAAAAGCTGGCATAATATAAATGAAATCATGTCAGGAAGAATCGGGAAAATGCTAAGACAGGTTAATGAGGGACTGGGAGGATAAAATCTGGTTTACGCGTGAAAATACTCCTCTACCGCAAACTTGCACTGCTCTATAAACATTCTTTTAAAGTTATATAGATTATTTATTTCATAAAAAATAATAACGGCTTTTTTGTACTCTGTAATACATTCCTAAAAGATAACGGATACAAGCCACCAGAAAGGAGAATCGCGTTTGAAAAAAGCCTTGATGTCCTTTTATTGCCGTCAGTAAAGGGCTGGATATATGAAATCAAAAGGAGGGCTAAAAGGGATTTTGCGAAAGGATTCTTCTTTTTGTTAAGAATTTCAAACGCTCTTGACAAAGCTTCCCTTATTTTCTGTCTGGATGATAATGGCTCATAATTAGTCCCTGTTATACCGACGGGGGAATTCCTTAAACCGGTTTTAACACTTAAGTCTTTTACTAAAATGCTATGAAGGTTGACAAGGCTGTCGATAGTTAATGTCTTAAAGACGCCTGAATTATCAAATATGTATTTAATTGCCTTTTTATGATTCAAAATCATAACGGCGTCTTCCTTTGGCTTTCCTTTTGCTTCTATCCCCTGCTTTATCAAGGTCTCGGTTTCAAGCAGATCATAGGTATTGCCCTCTATTGCTGAAGACTTCCAACTTAAGTCTATGGTCAGCCTTTCTATTTCTCTGCGAAGAATATCCTGATCCAATTTTTTTATTTTGCTCACATACCTATCACTAAGATCATCCAGTTCTTTATTTTCTTCGTCTGTAAAAATATCGTTCTTCGCAATTAAGTCGAAAATTTTGTCATTAAATGAGATGTATCGGTTTAATCTGTTTTCGAAATACTTGTCAATATCAACAGGAGATTTCAAGGAGAATTGATCCGAAAGCTTGTACTTAATGGATTTTCCAGCTCCAATGGCTTCAATCAGATTATTCTCCTTGAGGATTTTCAGATCCCTTTTCACTGTGGATATGGAGGCATCCACGTTATGTTTTAAAAGCTCTTCTAGTATCTCGACCGCTCCCATTTCTCTGCCAGGGAGCATACTTACTATTTCTTTTTGACGGTTATTTAGATTAAACATAAGACAATTCTTTCAGCTCATTTTAACACAAAATACGGCTCATTTTGAGCTGAAAAACTTTAGTAAAAATTCAAGCAATTTCTCTGGATCATCAACAATCTGATTTGGAGCCGAGCCTGCAAGAATCTCTTTAGTGTTGAACCCCCAGGTCACAGCTAGACTCGAAATTCCTACTTTTTTTGCTGCTTCAATATCACGAGTCTCATCTCCAACATAAATAACCACATCCTTTGTAATTCCCTGGTCTTTAAGAAGTCGATTAATTACTTTATCCTTTCCAAAAAGATTCTTTCCAGAATATACAAAATCAAAAACATCATTTATTCCATTCTTGTCTAAAAAGATTCTTACATTTTCTTTTGAATTAGAGGTCATTATTCCAAGATAAAAGCCCGCGTTTTTAATTTTCTGCAACTCCTTCACTATTCCTGTAATTGGCTCAATATCAGCAATTTTACTTCGCAATTCCTTCCGCACTCTAAGAAGCAGAAAGGGCAATTTAAGATTTGTGATTCCGTAATCTTTTAAAAACTCCCGTACCCTCTTTCCTCGAAGGTTCTTAATATCGTCTTGTTTTATACTTTTACAATGGAAACTTGGGGCAACACTGTTATATATTTCTACAATTTTACCAAGGGAGTTTGCTATAGTACCATCGAAATCGAAGATTATTGTCTTTATTGTAACCATCACTGATTCGCTTCTTCGTAATCTGCAAGAACCGCTTTTAGAGTCTGTTCCTTTCCATTTCGGTCTACTACAATTTCTATACTATCTCCGGCTTTTTTAGACGCAATGATTTTGGACAAGGTGTTATCATCATCAAGTCTTATTCCATCAATTTTCAGAACGATATCACCCTGCTTGATCCCTGCCTTGTCTGCGGGAGAGCCCCCAACGACAGACTGAATAAATGCCCCTATAGGAAGTGTCCTCGCCTCTGCTATATCTTTTGTAATCTGCGTATATTCAACTCCAAGAAACGGTCGGGAAATCTTTCCGGTTGTCTTAAAATCTTCAAGAACCGGCTTGAAAGCATTTATAGGAATCGAAAAACCTATATTTTGCGCTCCCTGCGAAATTGCAACATTTATTCCTATAACCTGACCCTTAAGATTTAAAAGCGGACCACCCGAATTTCCAGGATTAAGCGCAGCATCGGTCTGTATGACATTAGGAAGTGATTCAACCGGACCGTAAAGCCCTGTCTGTGCATAAATACCCCTGCCTAACCCCGAAATGACTCCTTTAGTAACACTGTTTCCAAACTGGCCGAGAGCATTTCCTATAGCAACAACAGTCTGCCCGACTTGAATGTTGTCTGAATTCCCAAGATCAAGCTGAGGAAGCGTTTTGCCCTGAGTATCAATCGTCAAAATTGCAAAATCGTTAAGCGTATCGGCGTGAATTTCTTTAACTTCATAAACATCATCGTTTTCGCCAATAACAACTGAATATGCCCCCTGATCTGATATAACATGCTTATTGGTAAGGACAATACCAGACTTTCCATCAACAATAAACCCAGTTCCGATTGAATCTTCAGACTGAGTAGGACCATTAAAAGGATCGTAGTAAGAGGACTTTTTGACAACAGAAACTACCGCCGGCAAAGAATCTCTAACAACTTTAATAACAGCATCCTCTTCTTCTATGACTTCGACCTTGACTTTTTCTGGAGATATTGCATTTGTGGAGGGCTCGGATACGGAGTTCTTTTTCAAAAGAGAATCAACAGGATTTTTGGCAAAGTCAACAATACTGTCCTGGTAGTAATATCCAAGATAAACTGCACCAACTATTAAAATAACACTAACAAATTTTTTTATATCGTTCATGACAAATTTTATTCTAGCACAGGGCGCAGGACTTCTATCGCCTTTTCTAGCTGAACGTCTTTCTCTGCGGTTATATCCTCGTCTGTAAAATTGACTTCGTAGTCGGGCTTTAGGCCTCCTATAATCTCTTTTCCGTTCTCGTCTTTAGTGTTGTAAACACTGTCTGCAAACTTACTGTTGTGCTTGTCTACCCAGTTTCCTTTAGGAGTTAGCCATTTGGCTATGGTCACATGCAAAGCTGCACCATCAGTATACTCTTCAGATTTTTGGACAGTACCTTTGCCAAACGACCTTGCACCGACAAGAAGTGCCCCACGCGATTCTTTCAAAGATCCGGCGACAATTTCTGAAGCAGAGGCGGATCCTTCGTTTATTAAAACAGCAACTAGAAGCTTATTATCGGTAAAAAGACCCGCATGATCCACTTGAAACTCATTCATTGTTCCATCTGAAAAGCTTTCTTTTACTACAACTCCCTTGCTTACAAATTCAGATCCGACATAAACCGCGCTTTCAAGATACCCGCCGGGGTTGTTCCGTACATCCAAAACAATCCCTTTAAGATTCGGCATCTGCTGGACTATTTCATTTGCAACTTTAGCCCATTCCTGATTTGTTGTATCGCCAAAACGCGACAGGCGTATATAGGCAATTCCATCACCTTTGTCTTCCCACGTTACGCTGTCAACCTTTATTTTATCCCGGGTGATTTTTATTTCAAAAGGATCACTTGTTCCTTTTCTAAAAAGAGTCAATGTACTGACTGTGCCTGCCTTCCCTCTAATTTTATTAACTGCTTCTTCGATAGATATCCCTGTTGTGTCTTCGCCTTCTATCTGCAAAATCCTATCGCCCGCCTTGATGCCGATAAAATAAGCCGGAGATCCGTCAAGTGGCGCAACGATTATGAGACGGCTTTCTTCGTCAAAGCCAAGCTGGGCGCCGATTCCTTCATACTCACCGTTAAGCGAAGCCGTAATTTCTATATTCTGCTGGGTATCTAGATACGAAGTATAGGGATCTCCTATTGCCTCAACCATACCCTTTATTGCACCGGACACAAGTTCATTTGGGTCAAACGGATGGGAAATATGAGACTGGTTCACATCATCCCAGACTGTCCAGAATCTTGAAAAGTCAACACTTTTAGGAAGCTCTGCCTCTTTGTTAATAATTTCAATCTGCCTGACATCTTTTTTAAGATTTACCTCGTACCCTCTGACACCGAAATAATACCCGCCGAAGGATCCAAGAATAACAAGAAGAACAGAGGCAATAATAGTTTGTATATGCTTAAAAAGACTCATTATGAAATTTTTGCCTTTCCCAAATCAAATTTATATGCACCTGCCCACACAGGCGCTTTCTCTTCTGGGATCAGAAGTCTACTATATATGGTATCAAACCATGCAAGCCTCTTACCTGAAGCGAATTTGGTTGCTGCGGTATTAGAAAAAGCGACGTTCATACTTATTCCGCTGAAATATTTCACAAGCGTTGAATCTTCATCAAGCAGCCCGAATCCAGAGATTATTCCCACTGGCACAGCAAGAATTATCATATCCCGGTAAAGATAATAGTCAATTGAGTTTGTAATTACCCCTTTTGCTCCAAGTGTTGTTAAAAGAGGATATGTATCCATTGTGATTTTATCTGTTATCACAATTGCATCTTTCACTAGGTCTTCAGGGATTTTGCCAGCCTTTATATTTTTAACAGGAAGATAAACAACTCTGCCTGCTGCGCCTTCTCCCTTAGAATCAAATAAATTCAGCGTAAGTGCTGAAAATTTCAGCATAATTCTATTGTCCGAGACTTTATCAATTATGCAGTTAAAAGGAGACACAACTTCGATGCTCTTTTTTGCCAATTCAGGCTTAATTTCTATATTGATGGAGGTATCTGTAATCTTTACAACCTTCCCGGTACACGGGCTGAGTATTTTTTTAGGAATTATTTTTCCTTTTACTGATATTACATCATCTTTTTGGACATTATCCCCAACCGTCACAGATGGAATTCCTTCATATCCAGCCTCAATAACATTTTCTGTTTCTTTTGCTTTCACCAGCGGTTGATTTTCTGTCACTATATCGCCGGCCTTTACTAAAATCTCTAGCCCCCGCGGGATACTTAGAGAATAAAAATTTTCTTCTTTAAATAAAACTTTGTTTTCTATTGTCAATACTTTGTTAATTTTTTGCATTCAACTCTCTATTGTCAAACAAAATTCCAAGACTGCTTCCTGATATCGGCCCTTTATACTTTGATTTAGAAGATTTCCACCGAAATTCAGCCGTTTTGCCTTCATCAAGCTTAATCTCATTAATAAGATTTTCTTCAAGAACGACCTTCTTTTTTTCACTCTCCTTTGTAGATATTTCCACCTCGGCAACCCCGGGAGCAGAGACCAAAACTGCGCTTATACAAGATTCTTCAAGACCTAAATTCCCTTCGACTGGTTTGTCTGAATGAAGCAGAGCTAAAATCTGGGGGACGATATCAAAATTCGTATCTAGTAGAAACCGCCAGATTCCGGCAATTGGAACTGCCCTCGCAAAGACTTTTATCAGCCCGCCAAGATATTCTTTTTGATCGGGCTTAGAAACTTCAACAGTTGAAAACACAATGCTTTTTGAGTCTATAAGACCGCTGATCATTGCGGGCATAATGTGTTCGATTTCAAGTTCGTCGAGCTTTTTTTTGGTGTCAAACAAAATCGGGATGTGGTATTTTTCTGCATTAAGAAATTTTGCAGCTGAAGTTTCATCGAGTTTCTGGTACAAATTGGACTCGTAATGATTGAGTACTGCTATAACAAAAGGGATCTTTGACGATATATCCGCTATTGAATAGGTCTCGTTGAGATCATATATCTGATCTAAATCAGTGGAAACTACTAAATCAGATTTATCATATTCTGCAAGCAGGCCGGCTAATATTTCATTTGATATTGGTGGACGGGTATTATCAGCATCAAACGGAATTTTAATCAGCTTCTGTCCTGAAAATTTCGATGTCAATGGGTCAAAGCTGACTACGTTGAGGTAATGGCTGGTGGCGAAAACAGACAGGAGCATAACTGGATTCTACCTTAAAATATGCCTGTCTGTAAAAGGCAAAAGTCCCATAATCCTGGCTTTTTTCAGCTCGAGCTTAAGTTGAGTCTGCATTTTAGCATTTAACCCTGTGACTTTTCGCGGAAGAATTTTAAACCTTGGGCTTAAAAACTGTTTAATTACCTCAATATTCTTATAATCAATATCTTTAAGAAAGACCTTTTTTGCTAAACGTAATCTTCTTGGTGCCGGCTTTGCCGGCTTTTTCTTTTTCTTTGGCATTTGTATTTACTTTTTACGAAAACTTAAAACGGAGGATCATTATCCCCTGCCTTTTCAGAATCCTCCGGCTTCTCTGATTTTTCTGCGTCCCTCTTTGTGTCCTTTTTTTCATCATTCTTGCCTGTATCTGCACCTGAATCAGAATCTCTATCTTTACTGTCAGACTTAGCAGGTGTCTCGGCACCCAAATCAAGATCGTCCAGATCAAGGTCTACTACATCTTCTGAGGTTGCAAGAGGCTCAGCCGGTGTCTCAGCGCGTGCGGTTTCTGGCCGGTCGCCTCTGCCAGCACCTGATGGCGATAATATTATCATATCAGCTGCAACAACCTCTGTTTTGTAAACGGTCTTCCCTGTTTCTTTATCATCCCATTTTGATGTCTGAAGGCGCCCCTCAATGAAAACCTTCATCCCTTTTTTCAAAAGCTGAGAACAGATTTCTGCCAGTTTTGCCCATGCAACTATGTTTGTAAATTCGGCGCTTTCGACGGTTTTTCCGCTTGAATCGGTATAGGTACGATTTGTTGCCACAGCAAACGAGGTTACTGCAGTTCCTGATGCTGTGTACCTCATTTCAGGATCTCTTGTTAGATTTCCTATCAATTGTGCTTTATTTAATGACCTTGATGCCATATTTCTCCTTTATTAACTATTCACTTATCTTAATTTACCACTTAAAAATAAAAGGTCTCGAACAAAACTATTAACAGCCCGAGACCAGATTCTAAATTTCAGTTAACAAAAATCTTAAAACACCTGATTTATGACGTCTAAGAAACAATGTTATTTCATTAATTTGGTCAGGATTCAATTCTACGTGAAGTAGATTGTAATATCCGGAGGTGTTTTTTTCCATTTCATAGGCCAGATCTTTTATTCCCCAGTAATCTTCTTTTACAATCGAAGCTTTCAGGCTGCTTATTTTTTCTTTTAGAAGAGAGATTTCTTTTTTTACACCTTCCTCTTTCAGCGCCGGTTCATAAATAACCATCAATTCATACTTTTTCATAACAGCGAAAATGATAGCATTAAACACATTTCTTGACAAACGCACGAGTTAGATCATATTAAATGTCATCGTAGACCACCCTGTTAGATCATAATTCAATGTCATCGAAATAGTTTTGCTG
>Ga0209541_10004094_pt1 | contig 26128 bp, 24 predicted proteins | sample RifCSPlowO2_01_FD_184027 | JGI IMG/M metagenome (GOLD analysis project Ga0209541, IMG submission 184027) | Groundwater microbial communities from Rifle, Colorado - Rifle CSP2_plank lowO2_0.1 (SPAdes) (version 2) | ecosystem: Environmental > Aquatic > Deep subsurface > Groundwater | place... | reverse complement strand
ATTGAAGTGTCATTGGTGGTTGTCAAAGGTTTTGGGCGGGAGCCGATGTTATTGATAACGAACGTGAAGAAGGATCCGGTTGAGATATTGGAGATTTATTTAACGCGCTGGAAATGCGAAGAATCGTTTCGATTTATTAAACAGGAATATCATCTGGAAGATGTGCGGGTGAGACGGTATAAAAGCATCCGCAATACGGTCGTGTTGGTCCACGCGATCTTTTATTTTGTGAGCGTGTATTTAGGATATCGTTTACGAATGAGCATCCTTTTGGATAAAATACTGGCGAAGGCGAAACGCTTTTTTGAGATTCCATCGTTCAAACATTACGCCGTTGCGGATGGAATCGCGCATCTTCTTTTTAATCTCAAATGGCATGACAAAGAAGAGAAGGAAACTGAAAACAAAGGCCAATCCTTATTAGGATTCACCTAATCATTGATGGCTTTAAAAAACTGGGGAAACTCCACCGGACTCTCCCATTGACTTTTAACGAATTTACTGTATAATTTTTTTCAAATTCGACGATCAATTGTTCTCGAAAAGGATTTAAAATAATTTCCCCTGTGCTGGTTTTCCTGGAGAATCTTGCGGAAACCAGCACTAGGAAAATCTTTCTGGATAAAAGGTAATTTCCCCTGTAGCTCAGTTGGTAGAGCAAGTGGCTGTCAAGTCGCCGAAAGGCGAATTGACTCCAAGTTCTGGCCGGAAGGATTTCCAGGAAATCCGAAGGCCGTTTAGAACGAGGAGTTAATCGAGGCAGCTTCCGTGGGAAACCACGGTTGACAAAGCAGGCTAAGTCAGGGAAGTCCTGTGCTGTAAGGTACGGGGTAATCCTGAGCTAGCATCCGCCAAAATTTGTGGCGGAGGGCAAGTGCAGAGACTATACACCTGCTCTCGTAAAGTCACGCTTCGCGTGACCACGGGAAAGAGATAGTCCACTTCCGGTAGTAATATCGGGGCAAGTGTAACCACTGGGTCCGAGGTTCGAGTCCTCGCGGGGGAGCCATATTGGGGCATCAGAAATGATGCCCCTTTTCACTACCTAATTTCATGAAATCCAAACCCGGTTCGATCACTCCCGAGAAGACGAAATATCACGCTGAAATCCTAGCCAATCGCGTACGCATGCGGTTTCGGCACTTGTCCCGACGCTTCAAACGCGAGAACATTGATTGTTTTAGGCTTTATGACTGGGACATTCCGGAAGTGCGCGCAGTGGTCGATTGGTATGCCGGGCATTTGGTAGTCGGAGAATACGTGCGCTGGCAGACCGGTTCCGACTGGCTCCCTCAAATGGCAAAGGCGGTTGCCGAAACGCTCGGCGTTCCACCGGAGCGAACGCACACGCGCCGGCGCCGGACGAATACCAAAGAAAGGCCGCGTTATGGTAAAATAGATTTCAAAAAAGAGCGCTTCAAGGTGCGCGAGCGTGACCTGCAGTTCTGGGTGAACCTAGACGATTTTCTCGACACCGGATTATTTTCGGACCACCGCGACACGCGGGTCATTGTGAGAAAACTTGCCGCGGGGAAAGATTTCTTAAACCTCTACGCCTACACCGGCGCGTTCACCTGCGCGGCCGCCAGTGGTGAGCGAAGGCCTTCGACGCGCTTCGCTTGCTCAGGCCTGAGTCCTGAGCTTGGCGAACCCTTCGATTCCACTCAGGGTTCGATCCTGGGCGTTAGTCGAAGGATCGAAGGACGAAGTCGAACCGCCGACGGCGCCAAAACAACCGTCAGCGTGGACCGCTCCCTTAGCTACATCAACTGGGCGAAGGATAATCTGGAATTAAACGGCCTCTGGGGGCCACAGCACACGCTCGTGCAATCCGACGTCAGCAAATTCCTGGCGCAAGCCCAGCGCGAGCGCCGGCGCTTCACCCTGGCCTTCGTTGACCCGCCGTCGTTTTTCAAGGACCGGGGAATGGACGCCTCCTTTGACATTAACCGCGACCACCCGCAACTTATTCAAAACGTCCTTAAGGTAATGGCCCCGGGATCCGTGGTATTTTTTTCCACAAACCACCAGCGTTTCGAGCCGCAACTGGAGGGCCTGCCCGTCAAAAACCTGATCGAGTTGACACCTAAAACCATCCCTGAAGATTACCGCAACCGGCGCGTGCACCGCTGTTGGCAAATGACCGCGGCCTGACAAACTCTTCTTTTTTAAAAATTCATTTGTGCGCGTGGCGACGTTCGTGTATCATATTTTTCGTATGGGAACCCCGAAAAGAATCCTCATTGTCGAAGACGACGTAGATATCGCCGGGCCGCTGGAGCGCACCATTCGCCGAATAGGATATGAATCAGCGGGTATTCTCTCAACCGGAGAGGAAGCCGTGGCCAAAGTCTCCGAAATCCGCCCGGACGTCATTATTATGGACGTAGTTTTGGGCGGTCGGATGACCGGCATTGAAGCCAGCAAACAGATCGACCCGGCGTTAAGTTTGCCCATTATCTTCATTACCGGCTACCGCCCCGTGGCCGCGGCCATGGAGGCCAATAACCGCTTCCCCTTATCCAAACCCTTCAACGCCCAAGACCTCAAAAAAGCCATTGAAACGGCGCTGGCCCCGTAGAATCCCAAAGGGATTTTTACGGAGCTGGCGGCCTAAAAACGCTTTCTTAACCGCCTTTGCTCTGTCAAGATTCTGTCAATTACCGGCGCAAGGATTTGCTTCTTCCCCCATTCGCATTCTATACTCTCATGAACGACAAAAGGCTTAGAAAAGCATTAGTTAGACACCAGGGATTCAAAATGATTGCCCCAACCAGAAAAAACATATTAATCGTTGAGGATGACCAGTCCGTTGCCAGGGAAATGGCTCATACGCTGGAACGGATGGGATACGATGTCATGACGGTCCTTGCCACCGGTGAGGAAGTCTTGGAGCAAAGCACCAAACTGCCCCACCCGGATCTGGTCATTATGGACGTGTCTTTGGCGGGCTCGATAGACGGTATCCAGGCGGGCAAGTATGTTGAAGATCATCTGAAGATACCGGTCGTTTACATTACGGGTTACCGCGAAAAGGCCGCGATGCTGGAGGAAAAAGGCAAGGTACTGCTTTTGAAACCGTTCACCACTGAAGATCTTCGCGCCGCCATCGGCGTTGTTTTCTACCGGCTCTCTCTGCGCAATACCCCGCGGGAAATATCCCATCCGCAAAAAGAGTATACGGATTTAAATTAAATGCCGGCAAGCAACGCGCCCATCAAGAACGTTTATTCCAAAATTTCGCGGCGCGCCTTCAAGGACATGCTTAACGTCGACATATCAGCAAATTCCAGCGAACTCCCCACCGGAATCCCCAACCCGATGCGGCTAATTTTCACCCCTGTCGGCTTTAACTGTTTGGTCAGGTAAAGCGCGGTCATCTCGCCTTCGTTGTCGGCGTCCGTGGCAATCACCACTTCCTTGATGTTATTTGCGGAAATGCGGTACAGCAACTGCGGGATCTTGAGGTCTTCGGGGCCGCGGCCCTCGGCCGGCGCGATCGTCCCCAGAAGGACGTGGTAATGCCCGCGGTAAGAACCCGTGCGCTCGATGGCCAAAACGTCTTTGGGGTCTTCAACGACACAGACGGTCGCTTCGTCGCGGTTAGTATCCGAGCAGATAAGACAAATTTCCGTGTCGCTAAGATTGTTACACAGGCGGCAAAAACGCAGACCGTCTTTGAGCCTCAAGATGCTCTCGGCCAATTCCTGGGCCTCTTCTCTGGGATGGTTGAGGATCCAGAAGGCCATCCGCTCGGCGCTGCGCCGGCCAACACCGGGCAGCTTGGCGAATTGCTCCATCAGATTTTCAATTAACTTTGGATAAGCCATATATTAGTGGTAAGTGATAAGTCGTAAGCAAAAATCTTGGCTTGAGCTGTTACTTACGACTTACAGCTTACGACTTACGACTGTTTTTATTCTTTATGCCACCGGCTCACGACTTTACCCTTGAAGGTATCCAGTGCCTCTTTAATAATTCCCTCTTCTTCCCGCGGCTTGAAATCGCCGATGAGTTCATAACGGAGACTCACCGGTGTTTCCAGTTTCGCCGAAAAAACTTTGGCCACAAGCTGTTTGGTGCTTTGGTCCTCCAGGGCTTCTTTCTGAAACGCGCATTTGGGAGGGAACCCGACCGTAAGGCACCCGTCCTTGAATTCCAGAGGCGTGCCTTCCTGCAAATACGTGGCCAGCGACATCCGTTCGCGGCTGACCGCGAACGTGAGCGTATCCCAGCAGCGCTTGATCTGCGAGAGATCGAGCGTTTCCTGAACGGCGGATCCGGGCAACGGGACGTCTTCACGGATCTCCTCGATCTCTTCAACGTTGTCGTCATCTTCTCCAGAACTTCCTTCGGCAACGGGCGTCAGGTCAATATGTCCTTTTTCGCTTTTCAAAACATTGGCTGTGGTAAATCCGGCCCCGGGAACCGGTTTGGCCTCCGGTTGCTTTTTGGGCACCGGTTGCGGCTGTGGCTGCGCCAGGCGCGCTGGCGCGGCGGCAACGGGCGGCGCAGCAAAAACCTCACCGATATACGTCAGCTTGGCGAAAGCCACTTCCAGCGACATACGCGCCGATTCGGTTATTCCCGCGATCTCCTGCGTTTCAATAAGGATGTCGATCGCTTTAAGAATATCTTTAAGTGTGAATTGCGCGCACTGGCTCAAATACATATCCTTGACGGCCGCCGGGTAATCAATGAGTTTTCCTAACGCCTTCCCGCCTATTTTAACGATCATCAGGTTGCGGAAATGTTCGATCAGATCCTTGTTCAATTGTTTGATATCTTTTCCCTGGTCGATGATTCTTTCCAGGACCTCCAGGGCCAGCGAACAGTTCTTCTGCGCCAGCGCGCCGGTTAAGTCGAACAAAAATTGCGTCTCCACCATTCCCAGCATGGAGAAAACGTCTGCCGCCACGATGCCTTCATCGCTTAAAGCGCTTAACTGGTCGAGAATGCTCAACGCGTCGCGCAAACTCCCTTGCGCCGCCTTAGCGATCGTGTAAAGCGCGTCCTGGTCGATTTTTAACTTCTCTTTCTTGCTGATCTGCGCCATCGTGGCGACGATCGTGTCAACGGAAATGCGCTTGAAATCAAAGCGCTGACAGCGAGAGATAATGGTCGCCGGCACTTTTTGCGGCGAAGTCGTGGCGAAGATGAATTTGACGTGCGCGGGGGGTTCTTCCAGGGTTTTCAGAAGCGCGTTGAAGGCTTCGGTGGTGAGCATATGCACTTCATCGACGATATAAATTTTGTACTTGCCCGCGCTGGGGGCGAATTTGACGTTCTCACGCAACGTGCGGATCTCGTCGATACCGCGATTCGATGCGCCGTCAATTTCCAGGACGTCGAAGCTGCTGCCGCGGGTGATCTCCTGACAGGCGACGCACTCGCCGCAGGGCTTGAGCGTTGGGCCTTTTTCGCAGTTAAGCGACTTGGCCAGGATGCGCGCGCAGGAAGTTTTGCCGATCCCGCGCGGGCCGCAGAATAAATACGCGTGGTGAATACGGCTGGACTGGATTATTTTTTTAAGCAGCTCCGTAATGTGCTCTTGACCGGTGACTTCGTCAAAGGTCTGCGGGCGGTGCTTTCTGGCAAGAACTAGATAGGACATAGCGCTGCTATTGTAACATAAAATTAATGAAATTCAATTTTGTGCTCGCACACCAACGCGCCGGCCGCGTGGCGTTCGATTAATGAAAGAACATTGCTTAATTGCCCATCGAGATAACTCTGGTCACGATTGATGGCCGCGAAGCCCAAAGTCGCGGTCTGCCACTTGTCCTGGCCATCAAGCTCGGCCACGCTGACGTTGTAATGCGCGCGCACTTTATCTTTGATGCTGCGCAGGACCATCCGTTTATCTTTGAGCGACTGCGCCTGCGGGACATGCAAAGAAACCAGCAAAACTCCAACGTGGCGTGTGTGTTCTTCCATTAGCGTGGGAACATTTTGGACAGTGCCGTTTCCAGGTCAGGATAGCGAAAGACGTAGCCGCTTTCGCTCAAACGCTTGGGAATGACATTCGCCCCGGAAAGTAATAGCTCCTCACCCATTTCCCCGAACAAGACCTTGATGACCAGCGCGGGCACCGGCAGAAACGCCGGCCGGCGCAGCGCCTTAGCCAGAACACGCGTGAATTCAGCGCTGGAGACCGCCTTGGGCGCCACAAAATTGACTGCTCCGGACAAATCCGGAGTATTGATCACGTGCTCCATGGCCGCGGGGAGTTCATCCAAGGCAATCCAGCTCATTATCTGCTTGCCCGAACCCAGCCTGCCGCCTAAACCCAGTCTGAACACAGGCAGCATTTTGGCTAAGGCCCCTCCCTTGGGACTCAAAACAATACCGAACCTCATATGTACCACACGAATACCTATTTCTTCAGCCAAATGAGTGGAGTGCTCCCAATCTACGCAAAGCTTATGTAAAAATCTATATCCCATAATAAGTCCTTCATTTACACATACCGGTGGTTCAATATGCCCATATATTCCAATCGCGGAGGCGCACAAAAGAAGCTGGGGTGGGTTATTCATATTCGTCAAGACCTTGCATAGCTGGGTGGTCGTTTCAATACGGCTGGAATAAAGGAGCTTCTTATAACGCCTGCTCCAGCGCCGGCCGGCAATATTAGCCCCGGCCAAATGAATGACCACGTCCTGGCCCTGGAAACTGACCGGATCCAGATCCAGACGGCCTCTCTGGCGGCTGACCCGCGTTATGGCGTGCCCACGGGCTTGAAAATAAGCGGCCGCGGCCGTGCCGATAAGACCACTTGCCCCTGTTATCGCGATGCGCATGGAATTATTTTACTGGACCCGGGATGAATGGACAAGCACAAATACGCTGCAATTAAATACCCAGCGCTTTCTTTAAAGCGGCCAATTGCGCCAGCTCTTGCTCGATCTGCGCGTTGAGATCGGTAAAATATCCCGTCAGTCGCTCCAGGTGGAGCTTTGTCTTGGCCTGGATATTCTGGGTGATTTCATTAAGACTCTTGATGTTGAGATCATTGGTACTCTTAATATTGGCTAACCATTGCTCCAGGAAACCAATGGCGGCCGGAGTGACGTCATCTTTTTTAATAGTGTTGAAGATCCCCAGCTGGGAAAAATACGCGTCGAGCTGGGAAGTGGTCAAAATACAGGAATCCACCATGCTGCTGACTAAAATGACGTCTTTGGTATCCGGCAACAATGCCTTGATCTCCTGCGACTCTTTCAAGACCTTGTTGCGAACCTCCATCAGGCCCGTCGCTGTTGCCTGCGCGTGGGCATTTAGGCTCAATCCGGCGACCAAAACGAAAATGATCAATAGTGTTTTTTTCATCAGGATACCCTCCTTTTAGATTGCGTCGCCCGCTTCACGTTTCACGAACAACGTACGACGATTATTTTACGGCGGCGCGACGCGCGAGATAATCATGCTGCACCGGGCCACACTCGATTCACGCGACTTTGGTTCTATCTGGTATTTTTCTATCGTAAAAAGCCGGTCGGAGCTTTCCACGCCGTACATAAACACGGCCAGCTGGTCCATCTGCGCCTCCAGGCTCAAATTGATCAGGTATTTCCTGGTGGCACCGGATTGCTTGACGTCACCGGGCTTGAGATCAATAAGATAGACGGAATTCTTGTTGGCCAGGTCCTCGATCTCCTTGAGCATCGCCGTCACTTCTTCGTCCTGGGACAGGGAAGAATTTAAATACGATTCGAATTTACTGCTTTGCGCGACGATCTTGTCCTTCTGGGCCAAAAGGCGCAAATTCTTTTTAATCATCGCCTCTTCCTGCTGCGTTTCTTTGTTCAAGGCGTCTATCTGCGAAGAGATTGGGGAAATAATCAAGCGATCCAGCAGCATCAAAAAAATAAAAGCGACCGACAAGTGAAAGACTAATCTTTCCCGCGCTGATAAGCCGGTGATTTTCTTGCTGATAGCTTGTAGATTAAATGTCCCCATTATCCGTCCGTCTTTTTCTCCAGCGTGGCCCCTATCTCAAAATCGACGAGGTCCCTTTTGCCCGCCTTCCTCTTCGTCGTGTATTTTGTCTTGACGTCTTTGAAGTAAGGAGACTTTTCCATCTTGTCCACGAACGCAAAAACCACGGACATCGAATCCGCCGTGCCGCCCAGGGAAAATTTGCCCAGCGTGTCATAACGGATGTCCGCCAATTCCAGATCGTAAGGGGCGAGCGTGACCAGGTCAGAGAGGACCTCCAGCGAATAACCGCGCGTGGAAAGATAGTTGGCCACCGTCGTGGCGCGCCCGAAAGCTTTTTCCAGCTTCTCGGCTTCTGCGGTGACGGTCGCGTATTTCGCCTTTAAATTTTTAAGAAAAAGACTTTTAAGATAGATTTTGCTTATAAAGATCATCGAAAGCACAAGCGATAGCGAAAGGATGAATATGCCCGTTTTGATCAGATCCCGGCCACGGTCCTCGATATCCTTGCGCAGCCGGATCTCTTCCGGGACAAGGCTGACCTTCGGCGGCGGCACGGCCGTCGTTGAAGCAATGACATTAAAAAACGACAAGTACCGGACGGAGGAGATCTTTTGGGCCATTCCATCGGAAAAAATCGACGCCCGGAAATACGGGACCGCATGGACGGGAATATGCGCCGTTTCGGCAAGCATGGTATCAAGGCCATCGGTGGCCTCCACCGCCCCCGTTAGAACCAGCATATGGGGGGCTTTCCCTACCGACTCTCCCTCATAGGCCTCCAGCGATCCCCTGACTTCCTCGACGAATTTTGCGTGATACCGCTCTTTTTCCTCAAAAAAATGCTGCGTCCCCACGGGGATAGAACGGATGAAGATCGGCTTGTCCTTGAAGATGATCATAAAATCCGTTGAACTTTCATCGACGTGAAGACTGCCGATCGGGACATCGTGACTGTTCAACTTCAAGAATTTATCCAGCGTCGCCGCTATGGCTTCGGGGGCAAAGAGCACGCCGGCGCACTTGAATCCCGCTTTTTCCACGATCAGAAACTGCCTTTTGATGACCTCGCGCGAGGCGATGATCAAAAGAATCCGGCTGTAAGTCTGTTTGTAAACGCCGACGTGGATATAATCAACGATGATCTCTTCCCGCGAATAAGGCGTGTGCCGGCTCGCCTGCAAATTGACAATGGCCATGATCTCCCGCGGGTCGGTGGAGGGAATCTCGATATTCTTGGTAATGACCAGATGCGCGGGGATCGTGACCACGACCTCCGGCGCGCTGGCCTTTAAAGTCTCCACGGCGGACTTCAGCGCCCTGGAAATATCCTCCTCGGACAACCCCGTGATGTCGCGGTGGACGACATCGACGAGTTCCCGCTTGTTCGCCTGGACGATGACCCGCGCGAGCTTGAGATGATTGCCGCCCAAATCGATCCCGACCTGTTCCTGGGGACGCGCATGGACGATATCCGGTACGGTAAAAAACTTTTTAATATCGATGACAGGTTTTGTCATAGTTAAAATTCGTGCCAGTATAAAATATCACCGTTACGATTGAAGACCGCGACAACTTCGGTCGTATTGCGCCGGTTATTTAAATGAGCCACGGCGCGCGCCATAAAATTTTCGGACTGTACTTTCAAAAACTGGTCCACGATCCGGGCCAGGTCCGCCACCTCCGAATCGCCCAAACTGGTAAATTGGCTAAGATCCGACACGATGTTGGCGGCCGATTTAAAAACGTTATCGTCCGCGGTCCCCAAAGCCTTATCCTTGCCCGAACGATAAGACATGACCTTGTCCGTAAGATATGTGCCCATCCCCAGGGCCCAAAGGACCGCTTTGGGAGCCGTGTTGATATTTATTTTACCATCGCCGAAGACGGTAAGGTAATCTTTTAATTTTTCCATGGAATTGGCATCCATGTCTTTGACCAGGCGCAATTCATCCAGGGTCTCCAGCGGGGCGTCCTTGGCCTCATAAGGGTTGTACGTCAGATTGCGATAGAAGGAATCTTCGGCGCTGCCGACGGGAGTGCTTAGTTCGCTGTCGGCGTCGCGCCAATCCGTGATGGCGGCGGCCAGGTCCTGGGAGCGCGTTTCATCGCCGCCCAAAAGGAATTCAAAAAGCCGCTCCATCACCGCGGTGCCAGCGATATTGACGTTGATCTTTTGCTCCTCGTCGATAAGTCCGTAATGGATTTTCGTCGTGCCGCCGGTAGGCTCCCTGCGGCCGGTAGGCTCCCTGCGGGAGGAGGAAACGTCATCGAAGAAATCGTACCAGATGCTCACGCGCCCATCGCCGACCTCCATATCCTTGAACACGGAAGGATCATCGGCACACCTGTCTAGGAAAGAGTAGAACGTACTCTCCCTGTCCTGCCCTATCTGGACGATGGCCCGCCTGATCCCCGCGGCGGCGATCAGATGCAATTTATCCCGCTCATCAAGCCGCTGAACCAGCTGTAATTTCTGCCGGACTCCTAACCCGAGAATGACGGCCAAGGTGCTTAAAAAGCAGATCGACCAGATCGTGATGATCAATATGCTGCCCCGGCGATCAGCCGGAGACCGGAAGACTGACCGTCCTGGTAAAACTCTGCGCTTGCGGACCATCGCCTAATTCCAGTTCTATCCTGACTGCTAACGGAAAATCCCCTTCCAGAAAATCTTCCCGCCAGGAATATTCCTTGGTTTCTTTATCATACACATAATAACGAAACTTGACCAACCCCAGATCAGGGATCGGCTGTGTTTTGGACGATTCTTCTCCGGAATGGATCTGGCTGAAATCCTGCTGGACGCGGGTAAGGGCCTTTGCCTGCGGGTCATACGCGTAGCTGACTCGCCCGACGACATCTCCTCCAAAACGAAGGCCGGGCAGGATGGTCGGAAATTCAACCCGCTCTTCCGTACCCGTGAACGATATTCCCGTGAACCGCGCGCAATTGCGCAGGTCGTGACCAAAACGATCGAAGAAAATATCCAGGTCTTCATGCGCCAGCTGCTGATTGATCCGTTTCCAGATCTTCAGGCCGCTGTTAAGCGACGCGTAAATGGCCAGGGAAATGACCGACAAGATGGTCAGGGTGATCAATAATTCGATCAAGGTCATTCCCGCGCTATTCTTCTTTTTTCTCATAACGGGCATAAGTACTGCGCTGGATCCCGGCCTTGCGCGCGCCTTCCTGCCAGGACATCGCGAAGTCGACTTTGTAAAGTGAGCCCTCCGCATCCAGAGGGGTATGAGCCAGATACCACGTAAAATTTCTCCCCTTTTCGGTAAAACTTCCCGCATTATTCAAGGCGGCCGCGGGACCGAGGCGGCTTAAACTCTCTTCCGCTTCCCATACCTTCTCATCCGCCCAGGACATGACCTGCAAATAGCGCGAACAATAATTATACGAATCCAGCGATATGAAAAACGATTGCGATAAAAAAACCGTCCCTAAAGCGAGGATGACGGTGGCGACCATGACCTCGATCAAAGTAAATCCTTTTTTAGTCCCAGTTCTTAACGTCATCCTGGCTTTCCGCCCCGTCGTTGCCGGAAGAGTACAGGTCATAATCGGCCGTGCGGTGCTCTCCGGGAGATTTATAATTATATTCCCGGCCCCAGGGATCGAGCGGTTTGCGCTCGAGATACGGGCCGTTCCAGTTGCTGGCGGAGGAGGGTTTGCTCAACAGGGCATTGAGCCCTTCTTCACTCGACGGGAAACTGCCGTTATCCAGCTCATAGAGCTTTAAGGCCGTGGCGATGTTCGTCTGGATATCGGCCCTGGCGGCGGCGGCCCGGGCCTGTTCGCCGCGTCCGGCCAGACGGGGCATGACCATCGCGACCAGGGCGCCGATGATGATGACGACGAGCATCAGTTCGATCAGCGTAAAACCATAGCGATTACTTCTTGAAGATCCAGACATGCTAACCTCCCTCATTATAGTTGATCCAGGTATTCCTTCCACCGCTTCTCGAAATCCTTGGTGGTCGTTATCGTCGTGTACGCGGACTTAAGGGCCTGCTCAAGGGTCTCCCCGTCACGCAATTCCCTGCAAAAAGCCGTGAACGATTCGCCGCCGAATTTCTCGATCAAAAATCCGACCATGGAAACAGATTGCAAATAATACGTATTGACCAGATTATCACTGCTCAAAAACACGACCCCCGGACTGCCGTCTTTGGTCAGCGCGGCGCGGACATGAACGCCCTCCTTGTCTTTAAGCCTGCGGATGTCCAGCTTCATCATGTCGTTGATGAACAAGAAGCCCTCTTTCTCGTAAAGTTCCTTGACCATGGCCTTCATCTGGGGACGCTTGGCCTCTTCCTCCCACTGGGCAACGCCTTCATCCAGCCACAAAGGAACCTCGCCTTTGAACCCGATAAAATCCCGGAAGATCAAATGGGCGATCTCATGCGGCAATAAAGAATCCAGAAAACCTTCGTGCCAGGCGTAACTATAAATTGTCTTTGTGTTGTACTCCGCCAACCCATGGGACCATTCGGCCCCGCCGGTCGATTTCAAAAAGGAATCATGGTCGGGATAAACATAGATCTTGCATCTTTTTTCCCATGTCCAGAAATCCTGATAGCGCGCGTACCCCAATTCTCCGGCGATCCGGCTATAATATTTCTCGGCAGAGTTCAAAACATCGCGGGCGAAACTTTCCTCACCGGTGAAATAGACGATAAAATGCGCGCCCTTCAATTCTTTCCAATTTAATTGATCGGCCGCGACGGCGGATCCGGCGCAAAGAACCGATGCCAAAATAATGCCGAACAGTATCCCCGGCCAGAAGGTCCTTCCTGGTCTTTGAATCATGTAAGTCCTTTCCATTAACGCATCATCGTGTTGATGTCGAATATCGGCAAAAGCATGGCGATCACGATAAAGCCGGTCACCAATCCCATGACTAGGATCATTAAAGGCTCCAGCAAACTGCTCATGATCCGGACGGCTTCCTCGGTATCCCGCTCATAACTGCTCGCGACTTCCTCCAGGACATCCTGGAGCTTGCCGGATTCCTCACCCACGCGGATCAGATTGCTCATAAACAGCGGGATCGCCGGGGCATTTTTAAGACTTTTCCCCAACGTGCCGCCGTGCTCGAGTTCCTGATAGCTCCGGCTGATCTGCTCTTTGATGACCTCGTTCTCAATGACCGGAACGGCGATATTAAGAGCGCTTAAAATAGGCACGCCACTGCGGATCAGCAATCCGAACGTGCGGCAAAAACGCGTCAATTCCGCCTTGACGATGAACTTCCCCGCCAAGGGAAGCCGCAAAAGCAATTGGCTCCAGATCTTCTTGCCGGTTGCCGTATTTATTTGCCGGCGAAAAATAAAAATACCGCTGGCCAGGATCAGAATGATGGCCGGCCAGCCCTTGCGTAAAATGTCGCTGGTCGAGAGCAATATCCTCGTCGGCAAAGGCAGGGCTTCGCCCAGATTCACGTAAATTTTCGTCAGCCGCGGGATCACGTAGGTGAACATAAAAATGATCGTGCCGATCCCCACCAGCCCCATCAGCGCGGGGTAAGCGAGCGCCATCCTAAAGCGCGAGGCCATCTCCTGTTCTTTCCGGCGGTAATCGGCGATGTTCAAAAGGACCTCGGGCAAAGCGCCGCTGTTTTCTCCCGTTTTGATCATGGCGATATAGATAGGCGGGAACACGCGCGGATATTTTCCCAGCGCGGCGGAAAATGTCGAACCTTCCTTGACCGCGTCGTGGATTTTCCCGATCATCTGTTTAAAATTAAGATTCTCGGATTGTTCACGGATGATCTCCAGGGCAGTCAGGATCGGCACGCCGGATTTGAACAAACTGGCCATCTCGCGCGTAAAGACGGTGACCTCGGTGGTCTTGACTTTTCCCCGGCCCACGCCTCGATCGCCGCTTTTGCCCCCGCGCGCGGGCTGGGGAGCGGGATCTTTTTCCGCCACCTCGTCAACGCGCAAAGGTAAGAGGCCCATTTGGCTTAATTTTTCCACGGCCTCTTTCTCCGATTGGGCCTCAACGCGCTGTTCGGAAAATTCATTGACCCCTTTTTTAACACGGCATTGGTAGATCGGCATGGGCTTTAACTCTCCGTGTTTTCAACGTACTTGTTCAATTTTGTGCGCTGGGCGCTGGTCAAGTCCAGGAAGTTAACCTTCACGTTATAAATTTTTTCTTCCTCGACTTCCTCGACCCGCAGGACTTTAGCGAGGCATTCTATCACCTCACTAGTATTGGGAAGCTCTATCTTCATGTCCAAAATCGACCCGACGGCAATGGGTTCTCTTGAGACAAAGAACAATCCGCCGGCGGAAATATTCTTCGTGACACTCAACTGTTCGGGGGTAAATCCGTGTCTCAGCAATTCCTCCCTGGTCTCGAATGCCTGGAAACGGATATTGACTTTCGTGTCCAGACGCGAATACACCCTTCGCTCGCTTCCCTCCGCCTTGGACGATTCCTCCTTGGAAAGACCTGCCTGTCCGGCAGGCAGGCTGACGCCCGACATCCAGGACTTTCTTCCCGCGGCCGTTTCTCCCTTCTCGGCGGGGGTCATTTTCATGACCTCCTCAGGCGTGGTCAGACCGGTAATGACCTTCTGCCAGCCGTCCTGACGCAGCGTCCGCATCCCCTTGCCCACGGCCAGTTTCTGGATCTGGTTCGAAGGGGTCTTGCGGACGATCAAGTCCTTGATATCCTCGTCGATGGGAAGAAACTCGTAAATAGCTACCCGGCCGAAAAATCCCGTCTGATTGCAAGTGGGGCATCCCTTGCCTTTGCACACCTTGACGTCAGCGACGGATTTTAATCCCAGATCCCGGGCGATCTGAAGTTTCAATTCCTCCGGGATGGATTTGTCTTCCATTTTACAATCCTGACAGATTGTGCGGATAAGCCGCTGGGCGATGAATTCCTCAACGCTGGAAGCCAGAAGGTAAGGTTCCACGCCGATATCGATCAAGCGCGTGATGCCGCTGGCCGCGTCGTTGGTATGCAGGGTCGAAAAAACCAGATGGCCGGTCAAAGCGACACGGATGGCGATTTCCGCCGTTTCCAGGTCACGTACCTCACCGAGCATGATCACATCAGGATCGTGACGCAGGACGCTGCGTAACCCGCGGGCGAAATCAAAATCGATATCCGGCATGACCTGGATCTGGGTGATCCCGGTCATTTCATATTCGATGGGGTCTTCGAGCGTGATGATCTTGCGTTCGCGCGTATTGATCCGGCTTAAGCAACTGTAAAGGGTGGTCGTTTTCCCGCTTCCCGTCGGGCCCGTCACGAAAATGATCCCGTGGGGCTTTTGGATCAACGCCTCCAACGCCTGCATTTCCCGTTTAGGCAATCCTAATTTTTCAAGACTAAAGAGCATCTGGGACGGCAAAAGCCTTATGACGACACTTTCCCCGAACGGCGTGGGAATCGTCGAGATACGCAAATCCAGCATCTGGTCCTGCACCTTGACAATCGCCCGCCCGTCCTGCGGCAGGCGGCGCTCCACGATGTTAAGATTCGACATGATTTTGATCCTGGAGATGATTGCGTTCAAAAAATTTTTGATTTCCGGCGCGACCTGAGCGTCGCAAAGCATACCATCGATACGATAACGCAGGCTCACCCCCTGGCGCTGGGGTTCGATATGGATATCGGTCGCGCGCTTGCGCCAACCGTCCAAAAGGATCTGGTTGACCAGCCGGATGACCGAGGCGTCCCCGGCCATCTTCGCGATGTCTTCGACCACCGCCCGCTGCGGCTCTTCTTCGGGCATGAAAGAAACGCCTGTCTTCTTTTCCGCGGAGGTCACGATCTTATTGACGGTATCCGCGCCTAAACCATAACATTTCTTGAGCGCGTCGGTGATATCGTTCTGTCCGGCGAGCGCGATCTCTATCCCGTAACCAAGCTGGGTCCTGATCTCATCCTGGATCTTGATCTCCAGCGGCGAGGGGACCGCGATCGTCAAAATCCTCCCGCTGATCTTCAGCGGAACGAACCCGTAATAAGACGCGATCTTGACGGGGACTTTATCCAGGACGGATTTCTCAACGATAACCTCTTTCAGCTGGACACAGCTGATCCGCAATTTCTCCGCCAGGATGGTCAAAATGTCTTTTTCGCCAAGAATCCCGCGCTTAAGCAAAATGGCCTGCAATCCCTCGCCCGAGCCGTCAGCCTCCTGCGCCAGGGTATCCATCTGCTTTTGGGCAACCAGCCCCTTTCCCATCAGCGCGTCCGCCAGGATTAGATCGATCTTTTTGGACATATGAACTTCACCGATTAATCTAAAAGTTTAGGCACATTCTTTTGAATATAAAGGTGATACCGTTTAATGGCGTCCTCCATGTCACCTTGTGAGGTCAACGCCAGTTTGAGCACCCATCCCCGGGCCTCTTCCTCGGCCATCTTCAGGCTCCAGGCGTCCAGCGGATTGGTAACGGCCATCGTCACGGAACGCTCGTCACGCTTGAACGGAAAATAATAATGGTCCCTGATCAGCGACGGGCTGAAATGTTTCACGACCTCCCAGTCGATGTACTGATTCTTCAGATCCACCAACGGCATATTGAAATGCTCGGAAAGTGCCTGCATCAGATCCTTTTCCTTGACCCATTTCTTTTTTAAAAGGATCGCCCCCAGGAATTCCCGCGTCACTTCTTGTTCACCGAGCGCCCAGGCCAGCTGGTCCCGGTCGATGAGCCCTTTTTCAACCAGAATCTCACCGGTAAATTTTTGTCTGCCAGACATATTTTTTATGTTAAAGCACCTATCAGATAAAATTCCTCTTCGGGCCGGTGATCGACTTTTCCCATGATGATCCGCTCGCAGCCATCGAGTGACTGGGCGAGGCTGACGTACTCTCCCGTCTTGCCCGTGTAAGGTTCGGCCACATAAAAAGGCTGCGTCAGAAAATTCTGTAGTTTTCTCGCCCGTTCATAAAGGGTCCGGTCCGCGGAAGAAAGTTCATCAATACCGATAACGAGAACGATGCGCCGCAGTTCTTCGTACCTTTGAAAAATCTTGATGATCTCCTGGGCGATCTCAAAATGCCGGGCACCAACGATATCAATGTCCAGGTTGGCGCAGGATGAGGCCAAAGGATCGACGGCCGGATATAATCCCAGCTGGATTTTCTCACGGGAAAGGACCAAAATCGAGTCCAAAAAGCTAAATATCGCCACAACCGCCGGGTCGGTCAAGTCATCCGCCGGGACATAGACAGCCTCGAAGCACGTGATCGAACCGCCTCCCTCCGGGGTGGAGCGGATCCGCTCGTGGAACTCGCTGGCCTCGGCGATCAATGTCGGCTGGTATCCCGTTTCCGACGGGACGCGGCCGAGCAAAGTCGAGATCTCGGCGCCCGCCTGAATAAAACGAAAAATATTGTCCACGAACAAAAGAACATCCTGGTTCTTGCGCTGGATGGCTTCCGCCATCGTAACCCCCGTCATGGCCACGCCGAAACGCGCCCCCGGCGGATCGTTCATCTGTCCGAAGACCATCATGGTTTTATCGATAACTTCGTGTTTTAAAAGCTCATAATACAACTCGTTCCCTTCACGGATACGTTCGCCGATCCCCGTAAAAACACAGCTGCCACGGTATTTCTTGACGATATGCTGGATGATCTCCAAAGTCAGGATACTCTTGCCCAACGCCGCGCCGCCGAGGATCCCCGTCTTGCTGCCTTTAACAACGGGAAATAGAACATCGATAATCTTGATCCCCGTTTCCATACGTTCAAAACTTTTCTGCTTGGTCTTTCCGCCTTTGACCTGGCTTCCCATATCCTTTTTACGGATGGGAAACATCTCCAGGTCGCTGCCAATTGGACCTTTCTGGTCAATGGGCTGCCCGAGCATATTGATAATACGCCCGTAAAGTGCTTCGCCCGCCGGGATCTCAATGGTGCTTCCCAGCACTTTAACCGGAGTACTGCGCTGTAAATTAATAGTCGAATTAATGGAAATGCAGCGGGCGATGTTCCCGGGTAAATGCTCCGCGACCTCCAGAGTGACCACTTCCTTATCCACGTTTTCGGTTGTCAGAACACTATAAATGTTGGGAACATCCTGGGCATTGATGAATTTTACGTCCACAACGGGGCCCTGGACGGAAACGATACGGCCAGGAGTTTCACTTGTTATCTTAGCTGGCATAAATTTGTCTGGTCGCGAAAAGCTCGCGCATGTTCCGGTCGATGATCTCATGCCGGACACGAAAATACTGCATCTTCAATTTTTGATCCATCTCCTTTAATCGCTGGGCGCTTCGTTCCAGATGGGAGAAGCGGGCGGCATATTCCGCTAACTTGCTGAAAATCAATATCTCGGCGAGTTTCTGCTCGATCCACAGATACACGCAATATTCAACGACATCCGCCGGCCGTGACTCCAGGATGACTTCGCTCAGCCGCGGCGGCGGCTCTTGCATCTCCCTGACTTCCAGACAAAAAGGCAAAAAGGTGACCGCTTCGATCCTTTGGACGGTAAAACTGATCGAGCGTGGATAAATGATCTTCAAATGGCCGAGGGATTCCTCCATAAATTTGCTTAAAATGTAGTTGCGTGTTTGCATCGCCATGGCGGGGATCTCCTCTTCCTTGATACCGGGGAAAGCGGCACAGGAAACCCTGGCCTCGCGGGCATACATCTTTCCTCTTTCGCCAATAACGACCAGCCGCCCGGGGATCTTCGCTAATTCCGCCAAGGCGGTATCGATCACGTCTTTATTCAACCCTCCCAGCAACCCGCTGTCCGAAGTAACGGCGACCACCATCTGCAGCTCATTCTGTGGATTGAGGAACGGATGAGCGACCTGACGCGGATTGATGATCTCCAAAAAGCTGTAGATGGCATCTTTGAGCTTTTCGAAACTTTTTGCCCGCGATTCCATGGCATGGTACTGGGACACGGCGATATTCTTCAATACGCCGATCAAGGCGGCGAGCCCGCCGTTAAATTCCAGATCCTGCTTAAGGGCCGATACCGTTTTCATGACTTCACCATTTCGGTCAGATATGTCTTCAGAACATCTTCAATGTTCTCCTTAAGGTCGTCGCTCAATTCCTTCGTCTCACGGATCCTGGGACAAAATCCCGGGTGACGCTTTTGCATGAACGCTAAAATATCCTTGCGGAACTGCTTGATCTGGGTGGTCGAAAGACCGTCGAGAACTCCCTTGTTGAGCGCGTAAAGATAAATGATCTGCTCCTCGATGGCGACCGGCTGGTTTTTGCCCTGGACAATGAGCTGATTGATGACCTCGCCACGCTTGAGCTTGTTCTCCGCCTCTTTGGAGAGCCCGGTCGACCGTAGCTGCGTCATTTGGACAAGTTCCCGGTATTGAAGATAATCCAGGCGCAAAGATTTGCTCAACTGTTTCATCACCGACCATTGCGCTTTGTTACCGATACGAGAGACCGAAAGGCCGAAATCGATGGCCGGCTTGAACCCCTTGTTAAAAAGCGGAGTTGAAAAATACAATTGCCCGTCGGTCATGGAGATCAAATTGGTGGGAATATAGCCGGTAACATCCCCCTGCAGGATCTCCACGATTGGGAGAAAGGTCATGGAACCACCACCCAGCTCCTCTTTTAAATATCCGGCGCGCTCTACCAGTTGCGAATGAATATAAAATATGTCCCCGGGATACGCCTCCCGGCCCGGAGCGCGCTCCAGGAGAAGACTGATCTGCCGATAGACCCAGGCGTGTTTGGTCAGATCATCAAGAACAACGAGGACGTCCTTGCCATTGTGCATGAAGTATTCCCCCAACAGGCAGGCCGTATAGGGTGCCAGATATTGCTCCCCCGTGGATACGGAAGCGATACCGCTGACGACGATCGTATAAGGTAACGCGTCCTTTTCTTTAAGGATGTCCAGCACCTTGACCAGACTGGAATAAGGTTTGCCGATGCAGCAATAAATGCAATTAACATTCTTTCCTTTTTGGTTAATGATGGCATCGAGGGCAGTTGAGGTCTTGCCGGTCAGCCGGTCGCCGATCAAAAGCTGACGTTGTCCCATGGCGATGGGAATAATAGCGTCAAGGATCAACGTCCCGGTCTCCAGGGTTTTTTTGATAGGGGTCCGGTCCATGACACCGGCAGCCACGCGAAAGACGGGGAAATAATCTTTGGCTTCGACAGGGCCCAGCCCGTCTTGCGGCTGACAGAGGCTGTTGATGACCCGGCCCAAAAATCCTTCGGAAACCGGAAGACTTAACGATTTACCTTTGTTGTAAATTTCATCCCCGGCGCAGATCTGGGTCGCATCTCCCAATACCAGGATCTGTACTTTCTCTTCGGTGAACCCCATGACCAGGCCCGGGACGCCATTGGCGAATTCCACCAACTGGCCGTTCATGCAGGAAGGAAGCCCCTTGGCCATGACGATGAATTTGCGTACCGCCAGGACCTGCCCTACTTCGCGGAGCTCGAACCGGGCGGAAGTCTTGCCTCCACCGAAGGCCTGAGCGTTAGGCATTCCTCGCCCTCTCCTGGATCTTGTTCTTAAGGCTTCCGTCTAAAACAAGGCTGTCGATATGGATGACAAAACCGGCCACGATACGCGGATTGACTTCCTCCGCCAGGGTTATATCTTTATTCAAAGCGTCCTTTAATTTCTTCGCGAGATTCTTGCGCTGACTTTCATTCAAAGGAAATGCGGAAATGATTTTTACCTCACGGACGCCCTCAGGGATATTCAGACGTTCGAGCTGCTCAAGCCCGCTGTCCATGAGCTCTGCGATCCAGTGCTCATGCACCTTGAGCTTGAATGCTTCGGGTAAGGTATCATGGATCAACTCACAGGCCTTGTCCACCGCCTCCTTGGCGATCCTGCCCTTAATCTCGTCTAAAAGCATCTGCCGCGATTTATCCGCCTGCTGCATCAACTCCTCGGCCTGGGTGTGGGTTTCCTGCAAAAGCTTGACTTTCTGCGCTTCCGCCTCTTTCATCAACTGCGCCTTGCTTTGCTGCGCCTCTTCCTGAGCCTTGCGGATGATCTCTTCGGATTTTTGCCGCACGTCTTCAAGCTGGCGCTTGAGATCCGCTTCTTTTTTGGCGTAATCGTCGTTGAGTTCTTCAAGATGGCGAGTTGCCAAACTCACGTTCTGGCTTAACACTTTACGCAGGACCAGGATCAATCCACCAAAAATAACGACCATCATAACAAGCATTGACACAATAAGCATATTGACCTGTCTTTTCAGGTTTTACTGAATAACTGGAACACGATCAGCATGGCGATGACCGCTATGGATTCCGCGAAGACCAACCCAATGATCATGGCCGTGAATATTTTTGGGGCGCTCGACGGGTTCCTGCCAAGAGCGTTAATGCTGGCGTAACTTCCAACGGCAAAAACGGCGCAGGGACCGCTGACGCACAAACCGAAGATCAACAGCAAGGCCAGATTATGGTCCATCCTGCAGCGCCTCTTCCATAATGACCGTTACCCTGTTCTGGTTAACCTTGATGATGCCGCGGCGCATCGGGAAACTGCGTTCTTCGATGAGCATGGTTCCCGCGAGAAGACGGCTTAAGATACGTTTATGAAAGGGTAATACCTCGAACACGCCTTGTTCGCCGGGAACGATCATGTTCCTGGCTTTGCCTTCGAAGATAACCTGAGTTGGGCTCAAGACAGTAACGTCCAGCAGGATCACTCAACAAACCTTTCAAAAAGGATACCACCGGTTATTTCGGAACTCCTGCCTTATCTTCTTCTTTTCCCTTTTGCGCGGTGCTTTCCGGGAACGCGTTTTTTCGGGCGGAAAGAAGCTCTTCCTTGCTGATCTTGGTCTGGCTGTACCAGGTGAAAAACAACACCCCCGCCAAAAGTCCGACGAATATAACGATGAGAAATATAACGATCCAGGTCATCGTCTTCGTCGGTTCATTGGCCTTTATTCTGCTCTTGGCCAGCATTTCCGGCGCCGGAGGCCCTCCAGCCGTGACCAGGATCTTCTCCATTTTGGCAATGTCTTCCTTGATCGCTGCAACCGTCTTGACGTTCTCGCGATACAATCCGATGTGCTGCTCGCGGCTCATGGAATCATCGTCTTGGGAAGTAACAATATAATCCAACCGCGAGAAGATACTGTCGCCGATGGCCTTGGCCTGGGCGTAGTATTCGCTCTTTTCCAATCGGGAAAGGATACCACTGGCGCGTTCTCTTAGATCCGTTAAAATCGATTGCGCGACAAACCAGATATCTTCAACGTGCACCCTGAAGGCCCGTACCTCTCCGGGGGCGAGTTCAAGATCATTTTTGTAAACGTAATATAAAGATTTCTCGGCGTCATATTCGAGTTCCAGGCCGTTTAAGTCCATGATATCGCGCGGTTTGACCTCTTCAAGAAGATAATTCTTGATCTGCACCTTTTGTGGTTTGACCTTTGACGGGTTGGCGGCGAAGATACGGAACACGACGCTGCCGCCTTCGACGGAGGTGGAAACGACCGGCGCGTCCTTGCCGCCGAACTTGGATTCGAACAATTCCTGCAACAGTTCAATCACGGAGTTGATCTCTTCCGTTCTAAGACGGATGTCCTTGACCGTAGTCGATTCCGTCAGCGCCTTTTCAAAGACCTGTTTGAGATCATATCCTTCATTACCCGCCATCGTCTTCAGGCGTCCGGAGATCTCCTCCACCGTATCCAGGATCTGCGGAGAAACGCCTTCCTTGGCAAATTGCTCCGGCAGCGCGTCGACGGATTCCTTCAAATTCTTTAACGTCATGGAGATGTTGATGTTCTCCCCGGAAACGACTACCGCTTCGACATTCTTGATGGCTTCCAGGGCCTTCTTGGCCACGCGTTCGGCCTCCGGCGCGGCCGCGGCCAACCCGGCGATCGTCGTCAAGCTCATGGATTCCACCATCGCCGAACCCGTGATAAATCCGCTGGTGGTCGATTCCACGACCACGTAGCTGTACGCCTTACCGGCCACGAACTTGTTGCTAGCTTTAAATTGATAAGAATAGACGCCAGGTGTCGTTTCCGTAAAGTTCACATCATCGAAGATAACTTTATTGTCATGGCTATAGATATCCAACAGCGGGATCTTCGACGGCAGACCGGTCAACTGGATGGTGACCGTATCGCCGGTCAACGCGGGGTTGGGGGCGACTGTCACCTTCCACGAATATTTCTCCGCCGTTTCGGTCAAGGTCGTACCGGCTTCCTCGATGGTTTTAGAGCTGTCCTGCAAGAGAGTGATAGCTTCCTGGGCGCTGGTCTCAAAGCTTGTCAAAACCGCGTCAAAGGCCGCCTGCATGTCGTCCGCGGCCTTCTGGATAATCTCCACTTGAGCATCCAGCTTATCTTCCACAATTCCTTTAATGCCGCCCTGGGCGGCAATGTCATCAATATTGGCATTATCACCGGCAAGAATTCTCCTTAAGTTGGCGTCCACTTCCGAGATCGGCTTGTCCAGCGTGCTGTTAACCGTCGCTTCCATGGCCAAGACAGCATCGGAAACGCCCTCCATCGTGATTGGAACGGTGACCGAGAAGGACACCGGCGTCTTGAAGGTAGCGCCCGTTGAGATACCCATATAGGTAACGACCGTATAGACTTTTCCGGATTGCAATTTAGGTATCGCCTGGGCTCCAATACTGTGGGTTGTCGGCGTCCAATTCTGCCCGAAGAACCCGCTGAAGGCAGGCGGGATCGTCATTTCTCCCGTCTTGTATGGCGCGCTGTCGGCAATGACGTCAGTCATGAAACGTTCCTCTTCGAAGTCATCGCCGGGATCGAGCGGCGTCCCGTTATTATTCAGACGTTTACCCGTCCAGAGCTTGACCGCGTCCGGAATGGCCGCATGATACAAATGCTTGTTGTTGACCTCATCCACCAATACTGTCCTGCGCTGGATCCTGTCGTTGCCGTCATAAATGCTCACGTCAATGATCTGGGCGCCTGGCACCAGCGAACCGTCTCTCTCCAGCCAGGAGGTGATGAACAGTTTATCGGTCGGCACGTCATAAGAGAACTCGGAGAACGCGCGCCAGATATGCACGACAAGGGTTTCCATCGTTCTGAAGATCGTCCGGTCTTTTCGATACACACTGGCGGTCGAATCCCAGCCCGTCAAATAAGATTCTGAAATAGGACCATAATCCTTGTGAGTCCATTCCGCGGTCCAGTAACCGGCCGGCACGTAATGGACTATAGGCGAGGAAAGCCCCTGCGCGTTCCACCCTGAATCATCGGCAACGGTCAGACCCGCAATCGGCTGGTTGGTAACGAGATCGCGCATATCCCAGATAATTCTATAATAATCGATCTTCACCGCGTCCACACCATTGCCTGGCGTGGGCCCTTGCACGTAGACATCGTGATCGTTATGGTCATAAACGCGGATTTTGACCGGCACATAATACGGAGGATTCAAATAGCGCTCATTGGGAACGACCCAGGAGAAAGAGCCGTCATTGCTGATATTGGTACCGTTGACCATCGAAATTTCCTGGGCGAAGTCAGCGTCATTAATAACTCCATCGGTATTAAAGTCCTTGGCATAAACAAGGTCGACGTTACCGATGGTCCCAAAAGTCGTCCAGTTGATATCACGCACCTCGTTAGTGACCCAGCGGATCTCATAGAAATCATCGGACCCGTCGCTGGGCGTACCATTGTTATTCAACTCCGGCGTCGGCGCGGTCATCGTGAAGGCGCCCTGGATCTTGAAGGCCGGCGACACACTGTTGACAACACTGGGAACACGCGGGTCATAGATACGCAACTTGCAATTGGGCGAAATCCGGTCAGGAACCGTCCAGTCATAATAATGTTCCGATCCGGGCCCGCCAGCACCCGCAGCATTGGGAACCGTGCCCACATTGAAGTTCTGATTCTCATCCGCGAATCCATTGGTCGAAAGCGTGATGCCGACATCCGGCATGGTGCCACCCCACTCCCAACGGACCTGGTAAACGCTCTGGACGGCAAGCTTCTCATTGACCGTCGGTGTCTTGATGAGCAAATACCCAATGATCTTAAACACCTCACTAGTATCCTCGATATCCGCTTCGCTGCCACGGCTGTCGGCGACTTTCAATAACACATTATTGTTGGCCTGATCGGGAATGGTCCAGGTATAGATATGTTCTGAGCTGGGTCCACCAGCGCCCGCGGCGTTGGGAACGATACCATCGTTGGGCGTACCTTCATTTTCCTGAATTGGGTTAAACGGCCCCTGGAAGTCATCACCGGGGTTGCCGGGGGTGCCATTGTCATCCAGAAGCGAATAGGTGATCTTGATGTTGGGGATCGTACCCTTCCATCCCCACTTAACCTGCTTGCCTTGGCCGATCTCCCAGGCGTCATTAAGTATTGGCGCCTTCCCCCAGACACTACCTTTGATCCTGAATTCCGGAGAAACCTTAAAGGCGTCGGTATCACTGGTGCTTCGGACTCTCACGCTCACGGTCTGGGAAATATTATCCGGAACTGTCCAGTTGAAATTGCCGCCGTTGGCACCGTTAGAATAATTTGCCTGAATAGGCAGACCGGCGGTCGCGAAGTTGTCGAGCGAATAATGAAGATCAACGTTATTGACGGTACCGACATTGGTCCAGACGATGCTAAAGCTGTCTCCAACGGTAAGTTCTTCACTACCGTCAGGCGCGGTCAAATTAAATTTGGCGCGTATCTTCGATAATCCCGCAGAATCACCGTACGCGTCAACATCATTGGCGTCACCGACTCTGATCTTCAACTGCGCGGTGATGAGGTTAGGTACCGACGGCCAGTCCCACTGCAGATCGCTTGCTTGGGCGGAGGTCAAGGAAACCCAGCTTCCTGCGATACCACCTGTCAGCGAATAATAAATACCCACCTGATCCACGGTACCGGTATAAGTCCAAGCAATAGTGGCCGGATCCCCGACATACCACTTATAATCCAAAGGATCCGCGGAGCCGGGGTTCGGCAACGTGACGGTAAATCCAGGCATGATCTTAAAGACAGCCGCGGAGGTTGCGCTGGCGCCATTGTCGTTAGGATCTTCCACTTTCAGCAACAGATCGCCATGAATGAAGTTCGGAATGGTCCAGTCATAAGTTGAAGTTCCCGTCGTATAAGGATTGTTCAGCGTAAAGGTGCCGTTGATAGCCGGATTGGTCTGTTTATAATAGGTGAATTTCGCGCCCGTGGTATTACCGACCTGGTTCCAGGAGAT
>Ga0209541_10004092_pt1 | contig 26133 bp, 21 predicted proteins | sample RifCSPlowO2_01_FD_184027 | JGI IMG/M metagenome (GOLD analysis project Ga0209541, IMG submission 184027) | Groundwater microbial communities from Rifle, Colorado - Rifle CSP2_plank lowO2_0.1 (SPAdes) (version 2) | ecosystem: Environmental > Aquatic > Deep subsurface > Groundwater | place... | reverse complement strand
TTGATGCAGAAAACTTTCTTGAAGAAGTTTGGATCGTCCGCCACCGCTTGTGAACCGGAAGTGTTCACCCAGTGCAGTGTGCCGGTATCTTCTCCGGTTGATTCCACACCATAGACTTTCTGGTCTCCGGTTTCACAATTTCGGAATAAGCCGGAAGTGGCAAAAGCGTCTCTAGTAGCAGAAGACACATTCTTCACTGCGCTGAAACCGCCAAGGTGACCATAGAAACCAAAGATGACCGGATTCAAGAATAATCTCTTGTATCCGCTTTCATTTACGATATAGACATCTGGATCGTCGGACCCGGCCGCACTGACGACATCACCCTCTTTCAGGTTGTAGTCTGAAGGAGCGACGGCAGAGGCGGAGGGGACGAAGTACAGAAGTCCGGATAGCGACAAAACTGTCGCTACGCTGGTGAAAACGGAAATAGTTTTGATAATTCTATTTCGCGTTTTGCTGTTAAAAATTCTTTCCATAAATTAATTTTAATTTTTTCTCCTTTTTAATCTGGTTTAAACCCGATTAAAAAGGACGTTAACTCTAGAGCTAGTCCGGGGGTTCGATCGACCTAATCTGGGAGCTTGGAAGCTCCTTTTGAACTGACCCAGACCAACTCGTGATAATTACATCTTAGTTAGACCTAAACAAAAACTGATCGATTTTTATTTACAACATTTGGCAACCTAATTTATTTTTCAAGGTCCATGGCCTTGCCTTTGCCGGCCAATCGGTTGTCCCCAAATCAAGGTTGAACCTTGGATTCCCAAGGTTGAACCTTGGATTCCCAAAAAAGATTCAATCTTGATTTGGGTTTCCAGTCCTTAAGTCCTTAATGAAGAACAACTGATTGACTTACAACAGCAGAAAAGCCACCACAATAGGGCTTTTTCAATCACATTTATCTTAGCAAACTGCTAAAAAATGGTCAACTTTACAAAGCCCTTTACTTGCTTCATGAAATGAACTTTAATAAACACTTACCGAGCAGAATCGGTAATGTTCCTTTTCATTATAAATTTAACTTTTACAGCAAACAATAGCCTTCCTGTGGATAACCAAAAACCAAAAGGCCGAACCTTGGATCTGTAAAAAGGTTCGACCTCGATCTTACTCCCCAAACTTTACCAGCCTTGCATCGTCAACACTAACGTACAAAACTCCCTGTCCGATGACTGGATAAGTAGAAATAGTAGCCGGACCAAAATCGTATTTCCAGTTTAAAACCCCATTCTGATTCAAACTGTAAACTACCCCGTTTTTTGTCGAAAAATAAGAATTTCCTCCCGAATCTATGGCTATTTGTTTGTTAACTTTTGAATCTACCGCATACTTCCAGGCCACTTCTTTGGTGATTTTGTTTACTGCATAAACCGCCGATTTGGAAGCTGGATTATTGATAGAGAAGTCTAAACCAAAAATAAGATTACCGGTATCTTGAGAAATCATGGTCGTAGTATAGCCCCACCCAACTTGCCGGTCAGCCGCAAACTGCTCTAGATTATTGCCATTTCGGTCTACTTTTAAAATATACTGATCCGCACCGGCATAAAGATAATCACTGGTTGAATCATAGGAAATATCGGAAACTCCACAACAAGAAGGGGAGTTATTGCTCATCGTCTTAGACCACAAGAAAGCGCCGGTTTCAGAATCAAAAGCATAAAAATTAGGAGTGCCGCTTAATCTGGAAGTCAGATAAAGTCTACCGTCGTCTAAGATAACGGGCGCATATCCGGCAATGCCATCTTTATAGGTAAGCCACTTTTGAGTGCCATCCGGCTTAACGGCCAAAATCTTGTCGGCTGAAGAAGTGAAGTAACTTGTGCCATCTGAGCCAACAGTTATGGCCGTAATTTGGCCAATGTTATTTTCAAACTGTATTGTCTTATTGGCATCTAGTTTGGTTAAATTTGTGCCAAAGCTTGAATATCCAAATATTATTGAATTATCAGCTAGGACAGCAGGTGTGCCAATAGTTGCACCATCTGTGCCAGAGTATGTCCATACTTCTGCATTGGCCGAACTTCTGGCCCAAAGTTGGGACACTGCGCCATTACTTGTGCCAAAGTAAACTCGGCCATTTGGCCCAACTACAGGCTGGCCGAAGTTGCTTGGCGGACTAGACCAAAATTGGACAGCCCATTTGGCCGTAGTGGCCGAGCTAGTCGGGCCAAGAAAACTAGCTTTTAAGGTATGGCTCTGATTTAGGCCAGACATCGGCCACCCCGAACTGGAAATGGCCGAACCGATAGCATGAGAAATCTGATTGGAAATATCAGAATAGTTATTATCAGTATCCTTTGTTTTTAAAGCAAAGTAGTAGGTTTTGTTAAAATCCTGAATCGCAGTCGAAAAGTTATCCACATACAAGGTCGAACCTTGTATAGCATTGGTCCAGTCGTCGGCCGTGTCAAAACTTTTAGTGGCATAGCGTAAATCATAAGACAAACTGGCCGAAGCGGTGTCCGGGTCGCTTGGAACAGACCAAGTCAGATAAATATTATTCAAGTTGGTCGATCCGGAAAGGGCCAGGTTGGTTACTTTACTTGGTTTTTGAGAGATATAATTACTATTTTTTGATTTTGGCGTACCATTAAGTGCCGCTCCTCCCGCATCCAAACCGTTTTTGGTTGTACCATTGTTAGTACCCCAATTTAACGGTTCGTCCCCTCTTGTTTTCGGGTTAATTCTTTCCATGGAGGATTTAGAAGTGTTGTTTCCCGCATACCAATCTCCTGAAGTTGGTTTAGAAACAAGGTCTTGCAAATTTCCTGCCGCATCTCTTAACTCCAAATTCTCTCCAGTGTTACTCAAAGCGCCGGTATAAATCTGGCTGGCCGAAGTATCAGAGATAGTTGAATCGGAAGTTCTTTCCAAAAGATAAAAACCGAACGGACCGATAGATATCGGCGAAAGAGAAATATCGGGCGTGCCGTCTTGCGCTTGCAAAGTCCAGCCAGTCAGTTCAACCGATTTGGAAGAAGTATTGTACAACTCGATCCACTCATCGTTAGCCGAAGCATTGGTCCCCATCCAGGCAATTTCGTTAATGACTACTTTTCTAATGGCAGAATCCGGAGTGGGAGTCGGAGTAGTGGATGGAGTAGGAGTTGCCTCCGGTGTAGAAACCGGCGTTGGAGTAGGCGATGGAGTTGATGCTGCCGTCTGGGTGCCCCCGCTACCGCTAAAAGTAATCTCCCCGGTCGTAATAAAATCTCTAATGTCATTAAAAGTTGCCTCGCCAATTCCTTTTACATCCATAATATTCTCAATTTTCTCGAATAAACCCCTAGTCTGCCGATATTCCACGATGGCGCCGGACTTAACATCGCCGATTCCTTTAAGGGCCATCAGTTCTTCTTTGCCAGCGGTGTTAATATTTATTTTCGGTTTTACCAGGGTCGAACCTTGCTCGTCCTCTGAAGTCTTAACGGGGGAGGGATCTTCTAGAGGTTCGCTCTTGGGGGTTGGAACAGGTTTACCGCCGCCAACATTTTCTTCTAATAAAGGTTGAACCTTAGCTTGGGAAGGTTCAACCTTGGCCTCTTCTTTTTGAGGTTTAATTTTAAGAGATTCGACCTCAGATCTTAAAGGAGGCCGAATCTCGGTTTTCTCTGCAATAAGGCCCGACCTTGAATCTGCTCTCTCTGTCGCAAGGTTCGACCTTGAATCTGAAAAAAGGTCGAACCTTGATTCTTTCTTTTCCCCCTCCGCCAAAATATCTTTAATCACCTCAATCCCGCCCGGTTCTCTTCCAAAAATGCTCGCCAGCCAACTTTTGTTTTCTTTCTTGGCCGCCACTTCTTTTTCATATTCTTTTTTCACCTCCTCCGCCTGTTCCAAAAACATCTTCAACGCTCCGGCCCCGTGTAAAACAAAATCTTTTGAGAGACGGGACCAGTAGCCATCGAGGATTTTAGTGCCGATTTCATTATTAATCAAAGTTGATTCTCTCGATTCTACAACATTTCTCTGTGTTTTGGTTCCTCCTGTAAAAACTAGGTCAAATTCTTTACCATTTTTGTCTAATCCAATACCAATAAAAGCAGATCTATTATTAGGTAAACCAAAACGTTTGAATTTAATTATTTTAGGATTATTATACTTACTAGATTCTATTGTATCCTGACTAAAAAAATTCCCATTAGAATACCCTGCAATGGCATCAAAATAATTATCCAAACTATTAAATAAAACTGGCTTTTCTCCGTTATTAAAAAGTTTTCCGACGATATTAAAGTTGCTTGGATTCCATTTGGCCATGTCATGCTCATACGGACTGCCCGTGCCATGGCCGACATCTACATGCGTATCATTGCGAGTATGCTCCGGCACATTGGCGTCTTCCAAAAGATGCATCACATGGCCAAAAGCCTCAAAAGCTCGCTCCCGATCTCCTTTGGCATAATCCAGTAAAGCTCTTTCGTAAGAAAAGTCGCTCGGCCAACTATCACTAAACTTGTCAGTCACAAAAGGATTTAGAGCCAAAAGTCCCTTGCCAGTCTGCTGTTCAGCCGAACTTCTGGCCCATAGTTTGGAAGAACGATAACCCGCCCAGCCCTTTTTATATACCGGATCATAAAAGTGGTTCATCGGCCGGGGTAAAAAGTCTTCTTCCACCGCCCCTTTAATCAAAAGCTGTTTTTCTTTTTCCGTAATTTTATTTTTCGGAAAATTTAAATTGTAAAAATCAACCGCTTCGTCAGTCAGAGCAGGATGAGTATTGTGCTGATCATAAGCATTAGCGGTTTTGGTCCCGAAAAGATTTGCCAAAGACAAATTTACGGGATGCTCATTTTTGTAATTACTCGAAAAACTCGCAAACAAAAATGGCACAACAAAAAAGGAGCTCAAGGCTCCCCCCAATAAAATCAAAACAAATTTTCTACTCATAAAACACTTATTTTCCAAACCCCCATTGGATATTTTTCAAATCTTGTCACATTTAAATAGGAACCGCTTTCAACTGGAAATTCTTGATTTTGAAATTTAATAACAGAATCTTTTTCAACTTCTATATAACTATTAAACTCAATGGCGTTCTCATTATTCTTTTTACTTTTTTCCCATGTTTTTTCCGTATTTTCTAATTCTAAAACAAAATTAGCCAATAAATTGTTTTTCTTATACTCTCCCAATGTCTTCTCCCACTCATCCTGTTTCTGCAAAACAAAATATTTACTCGCCAACTCAATATCTTCTTTCTTCAGAGCCTCAATAAACATATCAAAGGTTTCTTCGGGAGTTTGCCCGCCAATTTTGTCTGTTTTGTATGGTCTTTCCAGCGCCGCAATCTGCCGTTGAGTTTTCCAGGCCGTGTATTTTCCCTGCACCGCATTCATAATTTTTGACAAATTCAAAAGCCCCCAAGTCACCAAGGCGGCAATAATAAGTAAGACAATAACTCCCTTCCATTTCCCCATGAGATTTATTTTAACACTTTTTTCTAAGCTTCTTAAATCCACACCCTCCGCAAGGTTTCGCCTTGCGGAGGGATAACTTTAGTTCCTTAAATCCTACCACGAGATGATTAGACTGATTTAGGAGGGATTTTAAAACCAGCCAAACCCGTCTCGTGATAGAATTTAAAGAACCCACCAATCCACTTAAACTATTTTTAAACCGACCGCCCCTCTTTTTATCAAAACCCCAAACCCAAGTCAACTATCTTTCCATACAAGGTTCGACCTTGTATGTGGATAACTTTTAATATATAGTGCGGACCATGACTAGAATAATTAACTTTGCACCAAAAGAATTTTACCACTTATATAATCGCGGTACTGAAAAACGGGATATTTTTTTATCACCTAATGATTATGAAAGATTTGCGGCTCTTTTGTATATTTGCAATCAATTGAGCCCGGCTATTTTAAGAATACAAGGGAAAACACTCTCAGAACTCATAAAAATAAAACAGGAGGAAAATCTTGTGGAGATAGTTACATATTGCCTTATGCCAAATCATATTCATCTTCTGGTACGAGCTTCTCAAGAAAATGGAATCAGTAAATTTATGCAAAAATTGATGACTGGCTATACCATGTATTTCAACAAAAAATACGAGAGAGCAGGAGCTCTTTTCCAAGGGAAATTTAAAGCTACTCATGTCAGTGAAGACCGCTATCTTAATTACCTGATTTCTTACATACACTTGAATCCAATTAAATTAATAGAGCCGGAGTGGAAAGAAATAGGTATAAGTGATTTAAGCAGAGCAGAAAAATATCTAGATCGTTATAAATACTCAAGCTATTTAGACTATCAAGATCAAGAGAGAATCGAGAAAAATATCATAAACAAAAACTCATTACCAAAGTATTTTAAATCAAAACTAGATTTCAAAAAAACCATTATAGAATGGCTCGGTTATCCACATACAAGGTCGAACCTTGTATGAAAGTTGTCAACAGTTAGCGGTAGCTTTAGACTAGAGAATACTTCGGGAAGCCGTTAACGGTGTCTTTTTTGATTAAACCCTTCTTGACCAAATCGTTTAAATAGCGCTGAAGGGAGCGGCGAGAAAGCTGAACTTTAAAATTGTTAGCCAAGTTTTTGGCTTGCACACCATCTGGATTATTTTTTAAGTAATCCGTGATTCTTTCTTTTAAATAGGCGTTCCTCTGAGAGGCTGATTTTTTAGAAAGGGTGATTTTACGATTAATTGCCTCTTTTGGGTTTTCTTTTCTGGAAACCGTACCAATGATTTCGGCTTTAAATTTTAAAAGATTTTTTTGCGCTAAAAGGGCAGGGGAGAGCTCAACCAATTTTAAATGGACTAAAATTTCGATTAGCTCCTGGAGATTGCAAATTGATTGTCCAATTTTATTTAGGTTACATTGTGCGACACTATCTTCATGTTGCCCAATGTGACTAGATTTTGCGACAGACTTATCCACTTTCAAGGTTTCACCTTGAAAGTGGATAAGTGCGGTACTAAAAAAATCTTCGGTCTTTTCGACCAATTTTTTTTTGAGAAACTCATCTTTAATCTGCAAAGAGAGTTGAACTAAAGAGAAAAACGCCTCAAAAAAAACTATTTGCATCTGCTAACCCCTCCTTATTCACCCATCAGCCTACTACTTTTTTTCTTCCAAAACAACCTCAATATTTTGATTTTGTTTCTCTCTTAATATTTTCAGCGTAACCCTCTCCCCCACCTTAAACTTTTGAATAGTTTGGGCTAAGTCATTTTTGACCGTCAATTTTTGGCCGTTAAGCTCCAAGAGAATATCCCCCTCTTTTAGCCCCGCTTTTTCGGCGGGAGAACCCGGTACGATACCGGGGTTTTGCGAATCACCAAAAACTAAAACGCCATAATCTACGGATAAATTGCGGGCTGTTTTGATTTCCGGAGTAATCACCGCATAGCGCACTCCCACAAAAGGATAAACGATGCGGCCAAAACTCTTAACATCATTGATGGCTTTTTTAATCTGATTGACGGGAATGGCAAACCCTACACTTTGCGCTCCTTGAGCAATGGCCGTATTGATTCCCACCACTTCTCCGCGCAAGTTTAAAAGCGGTCCGCCGGAATTTCCCGGATTAATGGCCGCATCGGTCTGGATCAATTGGTCCAGTTTTTCCGAGCTAGCCCCCGCTTGCGCCACGATGGAACGGGACAAACCGGAAACTACGCCTCTGGAAACAGTATTGCTGAACTCCCCCAGAGCATTGCCGATGGCAATCACCGTCTGCCCGATTTGCAGTTTGTCAGAATCACCCAAGGGCAAAGTAGGAAAGTTATCTCCGTTGATTTTGATTAAAGCCAAGTCGTTAAAAGGGTCTTTGGCTAAAACTTTGGCTGAATATTGGCCTCCGTTGCTGGTTAAAACCGTAAACTCCGCACCATCAAAGTCCACCACATGTTTATTGGTAACAATCAAACCGTCCGAACTAACCAAAAAACCCGTGCCGGCGGACACTTGCTGTTTTCTAGTCTGCGGTTGGCTGTCGGGAGAAGGGCCATCGCATTGCGGTCCCAAAAAGTTCCGGAAAAATGGATCGTCACAAAATTCTTCAAAAATTCCACTGCGGCTCCGTTGCTGGAGAGTAAACTCTTTGGTGGCCGCAATACTAACCGCCGCCGGAGTAGATTTATTTACCACGTTAATTACTGCGGCCTCGTCGCTGGTAGAAGGGGAAAAATTGCGAGACGAACGATCCACCCGAACCGACCCAAGATCTGTGTCGAAACGACTAAGATTGGCCGCCCAATAGCCAAAAAGGGCTCCGACTACCGCGGCCACCAAAAGATTTAGCAACAAAAACGTCGAAAACCCAACACGGACTTTTCTTTTTATCTTTTCTTTTATGCCCGTAAATTTTGGAAATTCCCAGTTAAATGGTTTATTGTTTTCTTGATTGTTTTCTGTATCCATGTTCTAAAATCTAACTCAAAATCATAAAAACTTCAATCTATCCCAAAGTTATCCACATACAAGGTCGAACCTTGTATGAAAGTTATCCACAGGTTAAAAGAGTTTTTGGGCTTCATTCCAGTGATCGGATAGTCCTTGTTTTTTGAGCCAATACCACCATTCCGCTCCCCACAAATACTGCTCCCCAAAACCGGTTTGACTGGAAAATTTAATCATCTCTTTAAATTTGTCAGTCCCCATTCTTTCTTGCTGTATTTTGATATCGGTATTCACAATCGGCTGAAGCAGCCACGGTTCTGCCGCCAGTTCAATTAAAACTTTTGGTTTTTGACCATAAATCAAGTCAACAATATTTTGTTTAATTCTAAAAAATGCCGGGGTAATGGGATAGCGAAACGGGCCGGTTTTCCACCAAACATAAAGATAGAGACTGGAACCGAAAACATCGGCCCGCTTGTAGGTTTGAAACCAGGGGTCAAATTCTCCGCTGGAAGTAAGCAAAACTGGATGAGCGGGATCGAGTTTTTTCACTAAAGCGATCTCTTCTTCCAGAAATCCTTTATCCAATTTCCCGCACTGGGACCGACTGAAAAAAGTTAAGAACGACTCATTTTCCACCTGCCAGTATTTTAAGCTGGGATGATTTTTATAGCGATTAATTACCGTCTCTATATATTTTAATACCGCTTGTTGCTTGTCTCTTGTCTCTAATTTTTGTGCCCATTCGGGCACGTGGCACTCCGGCCAGCCTGGCAAACGGCGGCCCACCGCTAAAATCACATCCGCTTCCCGCTTCTGCGCTTCCGCCATTTGAAAATCCAGTTCTGAAAAATTATATCTCCCTTCTGCCGGTTCGGTATTGGGCCAGTGCGCTGAAAATCGGAAATGCTTTACTCCTAAGTCATTCAGCAAAGCCAGATATGCCTCTTTCCAGTCTAACTTTAACTCGTCAGCATGAAATTTACTGAAAGAAACTCCATAAGTAATTTTTTCCGGAATATCACGAAGGGAAAGAGCGTAAAGTACAGCCGTAATGATACCTATCGTGATAAGAAATTTTTTCATGTTTTCAAAAAGTTTGCCCCCAAGGTTCGACCTTTTTGGTGATTCAAGGTTGAACCTTTTTAGTTATATAAACAGTAAGAAATAGCCGGCCACTATCAAAAGCGTAGCCAGCACTTTTTGTCTCACCGCCGTATGATGGTGAACTGACTCATAAAAATATCCTGGAAATTTTTTGGTAAAAATTAGGGCAAACAATAATAGGAAAACAAATTGGGTTCCCGCCAGGGCATTAACCAAAGAAACATTCCCCAATTTAATTGACAACAAAATCAAAAGAAAGGCCGTTCCCGCCAAAAACTTACTTATCACGACCAAAGATTTTGTTTTTAAAGAAGACTGTTGAACGTTATGCCAAAACATTTTTCGATTGGCTGACCACAAAAGCAAAGGTAAGGCCGCGGCCACATTGCCCAAACGAGACCAGAAAAATCCGTTCCAGAAAGGAGTGGAGTTGAAAAGCATTTTTACCGTGATAGCGGAAAGAGCAAAAAAGATTCCGGCCAGTAAAACAAAACTGGTTTCCCAGCGATTAAAACGGAAATATGACATAAGTGCCATTCCAGTTACCAGACCAACAAACCCAAGCAGAAAATTTCCCGTTAAAACGCCGCCCAAAAAAAGAAAACTGAAAAACAAAGTGGCCAGCGCGGTCACCGCCCCGACCGCTGGAGCCACATCGGAAGCATCGGTAGAAAAAAGAGCGCTGTATAGAAAATAAATGGAAAGAGTAAAAGTGACACCGGTAAAAAGCGATAAGAAAGTCACCGTCCACGTCGGCCAGGAAACCACTCCGAAAGGTAAAATAAAAACCGCCACACCGGACAACAGGCTGACGTAAAAAACATAAACCAGGGGCCGAGCGACACTTTTGGAAGTAAGCAAAAATTTGTCCAAAAGGACAACGGCGGCGTTAATAAATTGAGCAATTAATACCAAATAAATCCAGGGCATATTTTCAAGGTTCGACCTTTTTTAAGATCCAAGGTCGAACCTTGGAGAACTTTTGATCAGTTAATCTCCAACTGATTACTTTTACAAATCTTGGCATACTCCCAAGCCGATGGGCGAATACGGCGTTCTAAAGTTTCATAATTTACTTCAATCAAACCGAAGCGCGGACCAAAGCCATGCGCCCATTCAAAGTTATCCAAAAGAGACCAATACAGATAGCCTCTGACATCTACGCCTTCCTGAATAGCCTGCCAAACCCAGCGCAAATGCTCTTTGATAAATTTCCCTCTTTTTTCATCTTTAGCATCAGCCAAACCGTTTTCGGTAATATAGATCGGTTTTTTATACTTCATTAACTCTTTGAGAACATGATAAATTCCTGGAGGGAAAATTGGCCAATTCAAATCATTCTTTTGTTCGTAAAATTTATAACCAAAATGTTTGTGAAAATAATAATTTAATCCTATAAAATCTTGGTGTGCCTCAATTTTTTTAAGAAAATAATGATTCCAAAACTTATTTCTAAAAATCTGCACTCCCCTGCCGATAAGATTAAATTTTGAAGAGTCAAAATCCATATTATTTTTAGCAATACCAACTTGCATCTTGGGGTTAAGAGTTTTTATTATATTGTACGACATTAGGTGGGCACGGGCTAAAGTTTTTATAACTTTAATATATTTAAGAATATTTTTTTTAAATGGCGGCCAATTCCCCTGGCGATAACCCTGGTCAGTATAAATATTGGGTTCGTTAATAGTAATCCAAAATCTTGCTTTATCTCCCAACTGTGAAACAACATATCCGCAATAACGAGAAAAAAATTCCGGCGCTTTTTTGTTTTCAAATCCTCCTTTTTCAGTAAACCAAATTGGGCTGGTAAAATGCCACAAAGTGGCAAACGGTTCCAGTCCTCTCGCCTGCAAGGCTTCCAAAACTTTTCTGTAATGCTCGATGGCTTCTTGACTGAATTTCCCCTCTTCCGGCTCAACCCTCGCCCATTCAATAGAAAAACGATGGGCATTTTGACCAAGGGATTTAGCCAAATCAAAATCTTGTTCGTAAAGATGGTAATGATCGGTCGCCCGACCAGCGGAAGAAACTTTCCTTTCACGGGCCGCTTGCGCCCAGTCGTTATTTTCAATTCCGCCTTCGACTTGATAGGAAGATGTAGCACTTCCCCACAAAAAACCTTCAGGAAACTTAAGATTTTCCATAACTTAACTATGATACTACATAACTAATTACTTCTTTCGGTCGAAGTGGAAATAAATTTCCACCTCTCTCTCAATAGTAATTATACACCTAAAAAGAATAAGGCTGAACCTTGAATCTTTAAAAAGGTCGAACCTTGGTTATGACCCTATCTATTTAAATTTAGTTCTAGTTGGAAAGTCTAATAAAAGCCCTGATTACATTACCGAAAATCGGCGTATCCACTAAACTGCTGGGTGGAGGAGGCGGGGGCTGACTGCCGCCGCCTGATCCGCCACCCGAAGGTTGAAAACTTCCACCACCTCCACCCGAAGGCTGGAAGTTACCGCCCCCTGATGGTTGGAAATTCCCTCCACCCGAAGGCTGAAAACTACCGCCCCCGCCACCTTGTGACGGTTGTTGAATACTTCCTCCACCCATTCCGCCAGATGATCTCTGGGACTGATTTTGCTGATTAAAGTTTTGCTGATTAAACTGATCGGGCTGTCCTTGCTGTCTAAGTTGGTTTTGTTGGTTGGAATTCTGTTGATTAAACTGGCCCGGCTGATTTTGTTGATTCTGTTGTCCACTCTGGTTTCTTTGCTGATCTCCGCCAGTAAATCCTTGCCCCTCTTTCTGAAAGTTACCTCCGTCCTTTTGAAAACCCTGGCCGTCCTTTTGAAAATCTTGTCTATCTTTCTGAAAATTTGCTCCGTCTTTCTGGAAATCACTTCCGTCTTTTTGAAAATCTCGCCCCGGGAAACCCTCAATCTGACCGGGTGGGGTTCCTCCTTGTCCGGGAGGCTGAAAGCCGGGGAATGGCCCTCGTCCAGGGAAATTAAAATTAGTAGGCTGGTTTTGCCGGGCCTCTTGGATTTTTTGGTTAAACTGCTCAAATCTTTGCTGACCTTCCTCGCCTTGAAACCCAGAAAGACCCTGTTGAGATCCGAAAGAGAAACACTCCTGCCCGTTGGCCGCATCGGAACAGAAAGACCGGCACTCCTCTTCCGATTTACATCCGCCCGGACCGCCTTGCTGCTGAAAAACTTGTTGCAATTCTTCCTGCTTGCCGTGAAACTCCTCCTGCCGGTTAATCCTTTGGCGTAAGTCGTTAATAATTTTTTGCGCGTTCGGGTTTTGGCTCTCCAAAGACTGTAACTTTTCTAAAGCTTTTTTGGCTCCTTCAAAACATTTTTGACCCACCGAAGAGTCGCCGCTCCCGCATTGGCTGGGATCAAAACCGGTCTCTTGACTGATAATTTCTTTGACTTGCATCTGGGCCTCAAACTCGCCTTTCAATTCTTGCGGAATAAAATCACTGCAAGACTGCGGATCGCGGCTGCAAGCATCAAAATCAGGCAAACCGCCGCGCCCCTTGGCCTGGCGCACCATTTTCAGAGCAAATTCTTTTTCTTCCGGTTGGGCAAAACTGTTGTTGACCATAAAGTCCATCCCTTTTTCGACGGCCTCCACATTGCCCTGCCGACCCTGCTCTTCCATGTAACGGCCGATTTCTTCCGGATTGGTGATAGTCTGTCCGTCAATAGTTTGGAAGGTTAAGCTCTCCGCTTTTCGCAGATAAGAACTGCGCACCTGCCCCACTTGATTGTAAGAATTTTCCAGCTCTTTCTCCCCTTCCGGACCAAAAAACTTTTTGGCAATATCTCGGCAAATGGAAGGAATAGCCGAACCGCCCTGCGCTTGGGCTTCCGCGCTCGGATTTAAGCAAAAATTTCCACAACTTTCCAAGGTGCCGTTTCCGCACTGCACCTCTCCGCTTTTCAACGCCTGTCTTAATTCCAAAGCTTTTTCTCCCATTTCCGCCTGGGCAACCGCTTCTTTGGGAATATTATCTTTCACCCGGGAATCTTTGGCTAATTTGGCACAACCTCTCAAAAGCTCCACGGAGGCCGTATCCGGATCCAATTCGCGGCACTGTTGGTAATTAACTCCCAATTCTTTGGCCGCCTCAATAATAGCCTGCTTTTTTTGCACGAATTTAGAAGTCAGCTCCGCCTGCTCGGCCAGTTTGGGATTCTTGGCGCTGACTTTTTGAGATAGTTTCTGCGCCACTTCGATTAAACATTCCGTGGTTTGACACCGCTTCAGTTCCGACTCAATCTGTCCCTTGATTTCGCTGACCAAAGAGTCAACTTGTTTAACCTCCGCTTGGCTGTACAAACTGTATTTCTTGCCGATTTCCGCGCAAACGGTGAAATATTTTTCCGAATCGCAAACCTCCCCCGCTTGTTCTTGAGTAGTAATGCTTTCGCCCGTCGCCTGACCTAAATCTTTCAAAGCATCATCAATACTCGCCGCTTGAACACTGTTGATAAATACAAAAGCCGTTATAAAAATACCGAGAAAAAATAAATTTTTATTAAAATTTTTCATTTAAAACTAGGAGAAAACTTTTAGCAGAAAAGTTTTACTTGAATGGGTTTAAAATGCTTTTGGTTTTGGCAAACGGGTCATCCTGCACTCCCTCTAAAGGATTGGCCGCCTGAAAAGGATTGGCCGCTTTGGCCGCCGCCGCCGCCGCTTTGTCCGCCGCCTCTTCCTGAATCTTTTTCAGATTCGCTTCGGCCCGCTTAAATCCTTGGTTATCGCCGAAATAGTAACCGCCGACCAATCCTATCACTAGAGCCACTAAAACCCACACCAAAATTGGTTTATTATCCATTTTACAATGTAAGGTTCAACCTTGGATCCCCAAAAAGATCGAACCTTGAAGTTAAAATATTATTCTAATTATACTTTCTTCAACACCAAATTAAAAATCAACTTATCAACATTTTAAATTCTTCCACCAAGGGGATAGCCTCCGGATCGGTGCCGTTTTGCTTGGCTATATAATAGGAAGTCCAGTCGGCCAAAAGCAGATTGGAAAAGAGTCGGTAAAGTCTCCCTTCGCCGGTTAAAGCAATTTTTTCTATTTGAAAACCTTTTTCACCAAAAAGTTTAGAAAAAATTTCCATTCTCTTTTGAATCTTGGGATGATCTTCTGAATCTGCCAACATTAAGAGGGAAAAAATCTCAGGGCTCCGGTGAACAAAGTTTTTGTCTCCAAGTTTTCGCAAAAACTGTTCCCCTCCGCCTTGGTCGCTATATCCCGTCATCTCATTATGATTCAACTCCGGAAAAATATTATAGAAAGCGGGGATTTTGGCAGTCTCGTTAAATCTGACTTTCCAAGTATAGGCCAAAGCACGATTAGCTTGAGAAGAGTAGATGATTGGAATTTTATTTTTTAACTTTTCCGCCAGTGTCTTCCCTCTTTCTTCAAATTCGGAAGAATTAAGCCCAACATGGACACCTTGTTCTGCAAGGTGTCCATGTGAAAGTTGATTTAATTCTTCCAAAACATTTTGCAATCCGAGAAACTTAGCCAGAGCCTTAACTTGGTACCCCGCACTCATCCTTGGCTGTAATCCGGCAGGAAGCTTTATATAAGGTAGGCTTTTTTCTTTGGCTATCTCCAGTAATTTTCCTCCGCTCGCTATAACCGCCACTTTTAAGCCTTCCGCTAAAGCCTGCCTCAAGCCGTCCAAAACTTCTTCCGTGTTTCCCGAATAAGAACTGGCGATAACAAGGTCATCAAAGTCCACCAGGTCGGACCTTGAATCTTTAAAAAGGTCCGACCTTGGTCTTGAGTCGAGCCTCTCCGGTAAACCATAATCAGAATGAACTACTAACCCAAGTTTGGGATCATAAGCATTCAACAAGTCTGCTCCCAAGTGAGAACCTCCCATGCCCAAGACTAAGGTTCGACCTTTTTCCTGACTCAGGGTCGAACCTTGCATGATTTCAGGTTCCCAGGAAAATTGCTTATTAAAATTTCGAATATCTTCTTCGATCATATAAAAAGAATACCAAAAAAATTAAAAATAGACACGAAAAAAGCTCCACTTGGAAAAAGCGCCGATTAGGCACTTTTTGGATAAATAGATTATTTTTAAGTCAACGAACTTCGCCAACGAAGAGTTTGGAGTAGTTTTCGACATAACTGGGTTCGGGGGTATACATCTTGCGCAGAAGGCCGACTGGGGGAGATTCTTCGCGAGACAAAGTAAAGAGAGGAGAAACAAAAGCGTTTGGATTGGTTAAATTTTTTAACATACCGGCCGCGTTGAAACCAAAGAGAAGGTTAAAGAGGAAGATGGCGGCCATGGCGGATTTAGTTACAAGGCTAGGCTTTACTAAATCAAGGTTCAATCTTTTTAAAGATTCAAGGTCAAACCTTGATTTGTTTATTTTTTTATTTATTTTCGCACACATACCAAAAACATAAGGTCCGACCTTTTTTTATGATTCAAGGTCGGACCTTATAGGTAAACTTTAGCTTGGAAATACCAATGTTTGCGTGTCAGAGGGCACAAGACGGATATAACGAGCATTAGTCCAGTCATTTGAGCCGGTTTCATCGGTATCGTTAACCGTGGCGGCGGTGTCGTTGTGCGGAATAGCGGACATATCGGACCAGATAAAGTTATACTCGCCGTCGTTGTCGGTATCATTGCCGACATTCAAGACATCGTCCAAGTCGTCGATTTGCTGAGCAGCCACTAACGGACCAGGTTCGCCAGTGACAATGGCCGTATCGCCCAAGATTCTGGTAGTCAGCGTATCGCTGGCTCCCGCGCCTGTCACATCGGCCCTCAACTCATAAGTCTTGGTTCCTCCTGAAATAACCTGCTGTTCGGAAGTAAAGGTGACTTTGAGTGTTCCGCCGCCAGTCGCCGGGGCGGAAACCGTCGCCGGAATATCACTGGAGGTGCCGGACTCTCTGATGGAGACATTGCTCAAAGCTACAGTCGCATCAGAGCTCTGGGTGTCGAAAGCCAGATGTTTGAGAGCCGCGTCGCCGTTGTTGGCCTGCACGCTGAATTTCATCAAGACTTGGTTGCCATTGGACAAAACAGTCGTCGGCAAGGCCGCTAAGTTTACTTTCGGCTGGCTCTTTCTCAAGACCACGTAATTTCCGTTGGTATTAGCCGAACCGGCCGAAGTGATGACCGTAGAGCTGGAAGTTCCCCGCGCTTCGAAGTTGTCGTCAAAGTCAAGCGCCGCGCGGAATTCGTCGCCGCTGTCCGCTCCGCCTGAAATGGTGTTCAAAGTGCCGGTCACGATTAAAGTTCGGCTGCCGTCTTTGGGAATGACGAAGTTGGGAGAAATGGTGTTGAAGTCGGCCATCGCATCAACTGTGCCGGCCGCGCTAACCGGAGAAAGGGCGATCGGTCCCGCTACTCTAACCGAACCGTCCCACAAGGAAACGGAGGTCACATTGTCCGAGACATCGGCATCGGCCGCCAAGGAGTCAATCAAAATCCTGGCTTTAGCCAGACGCAACTCTTCGTTTTGAGCGGTAAAACGGATTTTAGCTAAAGTGGCATCGGCAACGCCAGCCGCCACAATTCTCGCATCAGTTACATCTACTTCCGTCGGAGCTACGGCCACCGTTAAAGCGCCGACCTCCTGAATAGTCACAATTCTTAAAGACGAGGCAGCGCCGTTCACATCATCGCCGGAAGCGGTAATCGGATTACCGGACTGATCTGAAACGGCCATGTCGCCGGAGGCGCTGTCGATGTCGAAGGAAATTCTCTCGGCATTGCTGTTACGGAAAGCGGAAGAAGAAATATCGCCGTAAACTTGCGCTACCTTGGTCTGGCCGGCGGGAATGATCAGATTCAAGTTGGAGAAGGTCGCTGTGCCATCGGTCCCGGCCGCCACGCTTTTGTTATCGCCGATTTGCTGGCCATCTACTTTCAGGCGGATAGTCGGCACGGTTTCCAAACAGCTGACTGTTCCCGAAGCATCGGTATCTTGCCCTTTCACAAAATCAGTTGAGCCGTCGGCATCAATGTAGCAAGTCACCCGAAGGGAGGTCACCCTTGCTTCGCTAGCCGTCCCGGCCGCCATGTTGAATCCGACAAATGGCTGATCGTTGGAACCTTTCACGAAGGACTGACTGGTCGGCACGGTGGCCAAGGTTATAGTCAAAGCGGGAATTCTGACGGTCATGCTGTTACCAAAGAGATTGGAAGAAGGAACGATATCAGCGGTGGCGACGAAAGTATTATTGTCCACATTCCTGACCTGGTTGTTGAAGCCGGTAACATCCAAGACCGCCCTGATAGTGTCGCCGGAAGTAACGTTAGCGTTATTAGCCGCATCTAAAGTCAGTTTGAAAGTTCGCGCCTGGCCAGCCGTCAGGTTGGTCGTACCGGTGAAAGTCAAAGTTTGAGAAGTGTCGCCCGCTCCACTGTCAGTTCCGGAGAAGTCCGATGGCCCCCAAATTACGGAATTACCGTTGACATCGGTAATTTTCACGTCGCGATAATTAACCACGTTGCCCGCTCCAATAAAGTCAGCCGTGCCGGATCCGCCGTCAAAGTTAAACTTGATCTGCCTGACTTCGGCATTGATTTGCGAGGTGACGGTGAAATTGAAGATTTCCACATCCTGGCTGTTCTTGGCAATATCTCTGGAAGACGGGCCATTGAATGACAATGTAATCTGCCCCGGCGCGACTACGATCCAGGAAGCATCGGTGCCGTCGTTGGCACTGTTGTCGTAATCAGTTCTGGTAACCGTCGCCCCGAAACCAAGCGTTTGGCCGATCGCTAGCAAGTCGGCGGAATTTTCCAAAAATATTCGACTGGTATCGCCGGCCCTTACTCCGCTGCCAATATCGGCGGTCAAAGAAACCGTCTTGGTATTACCACGATCAATTTGTAACTCCGGACTAAATTGGAACACCGCTCGGCTCCAGGCATCAAAACCGCCGGAAGTGGCCAGTAGGGCATTGTTGGCCCGATCCCGCAACTTTAAGTCCGTCAAGTTTCCGGTGCTGATATTGCCTGTGTTGGTCAAAATGATTCTCTGTAACTTTAAATCTTCGGAAGAACCTGCCGTTAACTGGAATTGGACAATTTCCGCATCCTGGGCACCGATTTGCGGATTGGTTAAGGTTCCGCTTCTGGCAATCGTAATCGTACCGGCCGCTACGCCCGCAATGGTCATATTGTTTCCTTGGGCATTGCCGGTAGCCGTAAAGCTCGAGGCCGTCAAACTGGTCACCGCAAAGGCGTGGACTGAACCGGTCGAGGCGCTCGCCGAAACGTCCGCCACCACACTCAAGGCCATTGAACCGTTAGCCGAAACCGGAATGTTTAGCCCACTGAAGACCGCTTCGCTGGTAGAAGAATTAAAGGTCCGTCCGAAAGTTAAACGATTGTTGCCCTGGAAAAGATACACATCGGAGAAATCGGTTACCGCCCCAGGACCGGTCCTTTTTACCGTCACATTGGTAACGGTCACCCCAATATTATTGGTGTTGCTGACATTGAATTTCAGGAAAGTAACAGCCGTGGCCCCTTTGGGGATAGTGGTTGAGGCCGGAGGATCAGTCGCCACGGAAAAAGTTACACCGCCGGTTACCGGAGTAGGGGTGGGACTGACGGTTGGCGATGGACTTACTGTCGGACTAGGCGAGACCGTCGGAGTCGGGGTGATTAGTACAGGAGTCGGACTGCCTCCTACCCCGCGGGAATAAGTCGGAATCTGGCTGACGAAAGTAAAATCGGAGTTGATGGCATAAGAATTAAATTCGCGAGTATTGATGCAAAAAACTTTCTTGAAAAAGTCGGGGTCCTGGGCTACCGCTTGCGCACCGGCCATATTGACATGATGCAAAACCGCCGTATCTTCCCCTCTGGACTCCAAAGCAAAAACCCGCTGATCATTGGTTCCACAATTGCGGTAACGATCGTTGGTAGGAAACGCGTCCCTCGCCTGCAAAGTCACTTGCCTGATTTTGTCAAAACTTAAATGTCCGTAAAAATTGAAAACCCCCGATTTAATAACCACTCTTTTGAAGCCAAAAGCATTGACGATATAAACGTCAGGATCCCCAGCCGTAGTAAAAGCACTAATCATATCTCCCTCTTTTAATCCAAAATCTGAGGGAACAGCTGCTTCAACCGGAGCGGAAAGTCCGCCCGCCAAAATAACCGTTAGCAACGCTGCCGCTGCTAAAGCCAAAAAAATTCCGGCAGTCTTATCGGCATTTCTTTTGTTGTCTGCACTGACCATACGATTATGTAAAGGGTTGCGGCTAACTAACCAAGATTCAATCTTGGTTAGTTATAGTCATAACTCTTCAGTTAAAATTTAACTTTAATATTTAAAATTCTCATTATTTTTATTTTGACCTTCAGAGGTTTCTAACTGAAAAATGTGTGTTCTTGGTGAACCCCGCCCCTTCATTTTCTCCGCGAATCCGCGGCAAACCGAAAACAAAGAATAATATAATGGCCACAATAATAATGACGGCCACCGCCCAACCAGCCCCGCCGCCTTCTTTTGGCTGTTGCGGAGGGGAATTAACATTGGTTATTTTATCGGACATATTTAATTGTCCATGTTAGTTTAAGAAACTGATTTTAGTATGAAAAAAGACCTTTTTTTAAAAAAGGTCTTTTTTCATCGTTAGATTTTTATACTTAAAACTTTTTCCAGGAAGAAAGGTAGGCGCTAACTTCACTCATCTTTAACGGAGTAGTAACATTGCCCGTGCGGATATAAAAATCTTCATTTTCTCCATTTTTCAAATAGACCGGCTGCTGGCTCGGCCCCACGTTCGCCAGACAAACGGTTTTTTCTTCGATCTTATCAAAGGTAAGTTTAACCAGCCTTCTGAATTTCGGGCCGATCATCTGGTTGAAAAGGTTATTAAAATGATTTTCAAATCCATCGGAATCGGGTTTGGGCAAAGAAGCAAAATCTTTTTCCAAACCGGTCGGCTGGCCTTTGTCGCCCACTCCGATTAAAAGGTGCCCGCCGTCGGAATTCAAAAAAGCGGCCACAGTTTTCATAATCGCTTTTTCCAGTTCTTTGTTGACCTGCCGTCGTTTCTCGTCCCAGCGAAAAGAGGTCTTAAATTCTAACCGTTCATGTTCTCCGGAACGAAGCATTTCTTCAATCTCATTTTCCTTCGCCGCCGCTCTGGAAAAAACAAAAAGAATTAACAACAACTGTGATAGTCCCAAAAAAGAGAACTCAACAATCTCAAAACGAACATAGCGAGCGAGAGCAAAATCTTCAAATATTTTTCCCCAGTCAGCCGTCAAAGCCAAACCCATAAAAATCAGATAAGCACCCACTTCTACAATAACTAAATCTTTCAAAACTCCCCACAACTTCTTGCTTTTCAAAACTCTAAATTCCATGTCAATATTCTAAATGTCTTGTTAACTTTTTTCAAGATCAAAGACTCTTAAGGTCCGACCTTGGATCTTTAAAAAGGTTCAACCTTGATCAGTCTCAAACTTTAATAAACAGTAACAAAGGTGGATAGAAAAGTATCAAAGTTTAGCTACTTCTTTTAAACCTTCAATCCAGCCACTGATTTGGCGGGCCAACATAGAACTCGCTCGAACCCTAACTCGTAGCAGTCCATTTTCTGAATTCTTTTGAATCTGGCGCTTGCTTTTCCTATGTCTCTTTTTGTGCCGATAAATATGATTAAAAGAATCCTCGGAAAAGCCGGTTATCTTCGACCAAAAGTTTATCGCCTTGTCCGGGGCACCAGTTCCGGTTAGGAAAATATCGAAAGTGAGTTCTTCGTCTTTTAAGCCGCCGATTTCGTAAAGCCAGTTTAAAAACATCTTAATTTGATCGGGATCAGCGCTGGTGAAATGCACCCCTTTCTTGAGATCGTTTTTGTTCCCGTTTTTCCAATAAAGCATAACTCCCATCAGCCACAATTCTCTTTTGGAAATTTTTCTGATTTCTCGGCTGGATTTACTTTTAATCTCTTGGATACTTTTTAGAGTTTGCTCTGCTTTTTTCTCCGAAGCTCTCCTGGCTCCTTCTGTTCTTTTTTGTTTGAGCCGTGATTTTTGAACCGGAGACAATTTTATCTCCCTGAACCACTTCGAAAGGGTGGCTTTTGACACCGGAACTTTCTCTTTTATCTCCGCATATGACAAACCTTCTTTTCTTAGGCCTAGAGCGGCGTTTTTTAAGTTAGTATAAACCATAGTAGTTACTTAATACTAATATACTAACACTGTTTTTAAACAAGACAAAATACTTATGAACAATATTCTATAGCTAATCCCCTAACTTATGCTATACTTACAATTATGAATAAACTACCGGAAATAAAAAAACTCAAGATTCTTTTCGTCGCCGCCGAAGCCGCCCCATTTATCAAAGTCGGCGGACTGGGAGAAGTTATGCGCTCATTACCCAGGGCAATAAGAGAGCTGGGCCATGATGCCCGGTTATTCATCCCTAAATACGCAAAAATCGAGGCAGAAAAATTCCCCATGGAACCGGAGGTCAACGAATTGGATATCGCGCCCAACGAAGAAGACCCGCATAGACTCCTTGTATCCAATGTTTTGAAACATGTGGACAAAGAATCCGGCATTACCGCCTATTTCTTGGAGAATATGGAATATTATGAAAAAAGAGCCAACACTTACGGCTACGGTGACGACACGATCCGCTGGATTTTGCTCTCAAAAGGAGCGCTGGAATTCATCAGAAGATCGGACTGGAAACCGGACGTTATCATTGCCAGCGATTGGCAAACCGGATTCATTCCAAACCTGATTAAAACGGAGTTTAAGAATGACCCCATTCTCTCCGGAGTGGCCACCATATTCTTGATCCATAATTTAAAATACCAAGGCATGTTTGATCCCCATTTTGTGCCGGAACTGGAAGCCGACTCCGGGCAAGGGCCGATACCGGACTTCAGCAACCCGCAAATTTTAAAGCTAAATGGCTTACGCAGAGGCGTCTTGCACGCGGATATTATCAATACCGTCTCACCGACTTACGCCAAGGAGATCCTCACGCCGGAGTTGGGAGAAAAACTGGAAGAAATTTTACGGGAGAAACGCGACCAACTTTATGGAACTTTAAATGGCATAGATTACGACGAGTTTAACCCCGAAACGGACACAGATATCCCGGCGCATTACAGTCGAAACAAACCGGCTGAACGCTACCGCAATAAAATCGCCTTGCAGAAACGTTTCGGATTGCCGGAGAACGACAAGGTTTTTGTCATGGGGTTTGTCAGCAGACTCACCGAACAAAAAGGTATTGACTTGCTCCAGGAGATAGCGCCATCCCTTTTTGAAAACCTGGATTTTCAGCTGGTCATAGTAGGAACCGGCGACACCAAATATCGGACCGCTTTCAAAGAATTGCAAGAAAAATATCCCACTCGCGTAGCCATCCATCCGTTTTTTGACGAGAAATTGCCCAAACTGATCTTCTCGGGGACAGATACGGTCTTGATACCTTCGCGTTTTGAGCCATCCGGTTTAGTGCAGATGGAGGCAATGCGTTATGGCGCGATCCCAATCGTTAGGAAAACCGGGGGATTGGCAGATACGGTCACCGACTATTACCCCGGCACTGATTATGGTACCGGATTTGTTTTTGAAAAATATAATTCTTACGCCTTCCTTATCTCTATTGTTCGCGCCTGGCAGGCGTATAGAAGCAAAAAAGAATGGGTCGGTCTTATAAAAAGAGCGATGTCCCAAGATTTCTCCTGGAAAAAATCCGCCAAAGACTATGTTAAATTATGCTATTCGGCCATCACTAAACATCAAAATTGAATATTTTTCCCATCTTTGTCGCAAGAACCTATCACAGGACTGCTGCCGGGCACTGACTGACATTAGAAACTACTTACTACAATATTAATATTTTTCTAATATCTGCACTATAAACCCTATAATTATTAATAAGAGGCCGATTTTCAAACCTGTTGGCCTAGTTACATAGGCAAAATGATATTCTCTGCCATTATTACTTGTCGTTGACCCACCGAAACCATCAGGAAATTTACCAATAGATACCACGACTAAAATACTGCCTATTATATTTAGTATAAGACCTAGATTGGAATGGATGAATTCGGGTATATACATATCCTGCAAAAGATAAACTTACTTACTAAACTTTTAACCTTGACGAGCCGGTACCGGTGACGACTGTCGTCTCCCACATTCCACCTAATGTCTTATCGAGATTCATCCCCGTTGAAATAGCTCTAGATATAAGCATTAACATATTTACTCTACTGGAAAGCAGTTTATGTATAAAATTATTCCGCTTATCGTTAAATCCTCTCAATTGTTTTATCAGTAGGTCCTTACCGGAAAAATTATCTGCGTATTTATCCAGTATTCCTATTAAGCCACCCAGACTACAGCCAGCAACATAAAACAGGATGTGTGGCGTAAATAAATTTTTATCCCCTGGTCTCAATTCTTTATTAAGAATAGTATTGGCTTCCTGTTCAGTTAAGCTCCTTGTCCTTTTACAAGAGTTGATAATAGATTTTCGCGCAGCCTGTGTTTTCATACGGCTCTCTTTATAAAACAAATCCAATATTGTCGCTATGTGTTGCTCTATGTTTAGCGTTAGGTTCATTAGTTTATATTCTTCAAAGGACTGGGCTTTGAATCCCTTTATCTCATACTTCTCTAGCTGGCAGGTAGGCTTTTTTAAGACACCTTCTGCATGGCCAAGTAGTGATTTAAATAACTTTTTGGCGACATTTTTAATGAGGAATGAATGCGGTCTCGATTGTAGTAATGGATGCTTTGATATACAGCATAGATTAATTCTCCCAAACTCTCAAATCGGTTTGGATCTCCGAAATCAACCTTGTAATGGGAGTAGAAGCTTTCCTGGTAGCCGTTCTCCCAGGGGCTGGCCACATGAGACATGGAAATTTTAATCCCGAATAATTGGACCAGATCAACGTAACCCTTACTGGTATATTCCGATCCCTGATCGGAGTGGAGAAGCTCCGGCGGCGGCCTCTGCCATAAAGCCATCAGTAAAGCATTGGCGATTAAGAAGGTGCTATGGCTAAGCATGACCGAAAAACCAACGATTTCTCTGGTAAACAAATCAAGAATGGTGGCCAGATACACTCTTTTGCCTTTCCATAGGAATTCCGTAAAATCTGAGGCCCAGATATGGTGGGGACGAGAGGGAAGAATCTTCTCATTCTGGAGCAGGTTAGGAAAGACAATTTGCGGCTTTCCCGCTTTTTTCCAGCGCCTTTTGCCTCTTCTACGATATGGCTTGAGGCCAAAGATCTTCATGACCCTCAAGATCTTGCCCTTGCCAATCTTTAAATGATCCGCCAAGGATTTGTGGCCATAGCCGGGATGGTCATGGAGAGCATCCTCAATCTTAACTTTCAGCCGCCAGTCCTTGAGCGGCTGCTTCTTTTTGTAGTAAAGGCTGGACCGAGAGCAATTGGCCTGCTTGGCTAATTTTGATTTGGTTAATTCCATACAAGTTCTGATTAATTCTTTTTTTTCGAAAGCTCGGTCTCCAGCATAAAGCGGCCCAGTAATTCTTTAAGGGCCGCATTCTCTCTTTTCAATCTATTCAACTCCAGCCAGCTGGGAGCGGAGACGGCTCCTTTGGACAGCCAGCCATAGATAGTGCGATTAGATATGCCGTGTTCTTCGGCAATCTGGGAGATGGAGGTGCCCCCTTCCTTAATCCGGTCGAGAACCTGCTTTTTGACGTCAGCAGGAACGTGTTGTGATTTGGCCATATTGGCTTCACCCTACAAAACCATTCACAAGTTGTCCAAATTTTCCCTACCCGCCAGGAAGCGGAAGAATGTTGTCGTACCCGACAACATTCTGGAGAGGACACTGGGCTGTGGCGGAATTCGTATCGGAGCGTAGGATTTAGTTTAGAGTCACCACGCACGCAGAGCGTACACATTAATCACGCTCTGGATTATTTTTGAAAAAAGGTTCTGATCTGGTCGTATAATGTAGCCAACAAACTAGATACGAACTCTGATTTTGAAGACGAGAGGGTTATTGGCACTCTATATCAGTGTATTGATATAGTAATTTCTACTGGTGTTGACATCGCATTTCATATCTGATACACTTATGTCATAGTTATGAAAAGCAAGAAAAACCTGTTAGAACAGCTAAAAAACCTACCCTACTTCGGCAAAGATACCATTCATCAGCTTGGCGGTCAGTTGGGGCTTAAAGTTACTACGGTTGATACCTACATCAGCCGCTTCTTGGGATACAAAGATATTTTTAAGCTAAAAAGGGGGATGTATGTATCCGCAGATTTTTATAGCAAAAACAAAGACGATGTATCTTATCCGTTTTATTTGGCTAAAAGTGGGCAATTTTTCCTATCAGTCAATTCAGAAAGAACTATTCACGGATTTTTCTTCAGTGAACGGAAAGTTTAACTTTTTCATCGCTTCTCCGGCTAAGGCCCTGTTTGATTTACTCTATTTTAAGACCCCCCAGTTTCGTGGAGTTAAGATGGAAAATGTTAAACCGCTGGTTGAGGCGTTGCGCATAGATATTGATGAAATGGATAAAGGCGAACAGGATAAATTTTATGAAATGATTAAAAAGCATCTTAACCATGAGTGAGCAGATTTTAACTACATTAAAACGGAAACTTGACGATCTTGCCGCCTATGGCGAGCTTG
>Ga0209541_10004088_pt1 | contig 26142 bp, 20 predicted proteins | sample RifCSPlowO2_01_FD_184027 | JGI IMG/M metagenome (GOLD analysis project Ga0209541, IMG submission 184027) | Groundwater microbial communities from Rifle, Colorado - Rifle CSP2_plank lowO2_0.1 (SPAdes) (version 2) | ecosystem: Environmental > Aquatic > Deep subsurface > Groundwater | place... | reverse complement strand
CAAGAAAAACCAGAGGTCTTAGGAATTACTGCTCAGAGCATGAGGGCTTATGCTTTAAAAGAAATTCTTCAAAAAACAAATGCGCCATATAAAGTTGTGGTTGGAGGTCATGCAAATGAACATCCTGAATTAATTTTAAGTCAGGGAGCGGATGCAGTTTTAGTTGGACAGCTTGTTGACGTAGAATTTAGAGACGCAGTAGAGACAATGCCAAAAGGGATTATAAGATGCGACAAGACAAAATTTGAAGACATAAAATTCCCCGATAGAACTTTAGTGGATGATTATAAGACCTATTATCCGAAAGATTTTGTTTTTTTCAAAACTAAAAATAGATTGCATATGATTAGTAGTGTTGGATGCTATCAACATTGTAATTTTTGTTACATGCCATTTCATAACATGAAAAGAAAAACCCCCTCAGCCACTGTTGATGAAATGCAGCATTTATATAATCTTGGCGCAAGGAGTGTTCATATTCTGGATGATAACTTTGACGTTAGCGCAAAATGGCTTGATGAAGTATTGGATGAAATGGATAAAAGGAATTTTGAGGTGGAATGGAGCGGTAGAGGAGAGATAAGGATGAATGATGAGACAGCAAAAAGAATGTCTGAGCATGGTTTTAAAAGAATTCATGTAGGAATTGAATCTCTAGATGATAATGTATTAACGAATTTTTTTGGAAAAAATTCGTCTGTAAAAAGAATTTATGAGTTTTGCAATACTATGAATAAAAATAATATTGATGTTTTAGGATTTTTCATTGTTGGAACCCCTTTAGATACAGATGAATATTTAAATGCTTTACCCGGGAAAATTAAAGAATTAGGAATAAAACATCCATATATTCAGATTCTTTCTCCAACTCCTCATACGAAATATTATCGAGACTTAGTAGCGCAAGGGGTATTCAAAAAAGATTTTTGGGCAGAATATTTTGAGAACCCAGTTCCAAATTTCCAGATACCTTCTCCCCATTCTATAGAAAGATTAACTGAATTAAGAGAATATGTTGACAGTATAGAAAAAGAATATGTGCTGGAAAATGCGGACGGGGATTATGCTTCTATGGATTAAAAGTTGCAGATGTTTTTAAATGCAATTTAAACAGACTTTCAAATTTTTATTTTACGTTTGTTAAGAAAAATAAATTATAATAATAAAAATATTTTTTATTTATTCTGTTTTCCTTTAATAAATCCATTTATGGCTCCAATTGTCTGGACCATTGATATAAATATTCCTGCAAATGGATATAGCAGCAAACCCGGAAGCCATTTTGTTCTGATAAAAGGATAAATGGCTTGCATTATAGAAGCAAGAAAAAATGGCGCAAGAAAAAATAAACTTATTAACGGAGCAATAAAAAAACTAATTAAAAATCCAAGCAGAAATAAAATACGTATTTCAAAATCAAACAAACCTATTCTTCTAAGCAGACCATATTCTCTTTTAATAGCTCCATGCGCCTCGCCATAACGCTGTTCTTTTTTTAGCGCGCTTGAAAGCTTGCTGTTTTCATCATAATGCACATGAATAATTTTATCTTCCACGCGTTCTAATCTATATCCTTGTTTTTTTATTCTAACATGCATGTCGCAATCTTCTCCTGCAAATGCATAATTTTTGGGATTAAAGAAACCAACTTTATCAAATACTTCTTTTTTATAATTTCCTCCGCCATATTGCGGTTTTGAAATATGCCTGAATGTAAATAACTTTATAAGAAAAGGATATTTTTGCCAGGCTTTCACGGGCCAGACAATAGGAGAGACAACGCACCCGATTTTATTATCTGAATAAAGTTTTTTTATGACATTGCTGAGCCAATTTTTATTCTCGGGAAAATAATCTCTGCAAAGAATTGAAATTACCTGTGTTTTAGAAGCTTTGATTCCTAAATTGAGGCTCTCTGAAATTCCTTTGTTTACCGGATTATTTATTAATTTGATTTTATTGGCTTTCATGAATTTCAGCATTGAAGTTGAAGGTTTTGAATTTGGGTTATCATTAACGACGATGATTTCCATTTTAGGATAATCTTGTTTAAGAATATGCCTTAGAGCTTCTTCACTTTTGTCAATTTCAAATGTGGGCATAATTATTGCAACTGAAATTTCTTTTTTTAGCATATCATGTTAATCTTAATTTAATTTAAAAACTTAAGTATGATAAAAATTATAAATCTTATTTTCCAGCTTAAATCATGATAGATATAGTTACCGGAAGAAGCAAGAATGCGCAGTTTTTTATTAACTTGGTTCCAAAAAATTTTAGATTAATTTTTAATCCAAACAGACGATGCATTGAAAAGTTTATTGAGAGAAGCGCCAAAAAAATGGAAAAAGGCGCGAAAATTTTAGATGCAGGCGCAGGACCCTGTCCGTATAAAAAATTCTTTTCGCATTGTGATTATGAAGCAACAGACTTTATAGATAAATATAAAATTCTTGATTTTACCTGTCAATTAGATAATATTCCTAAAAAGAAAGATACTTATGATGCTATATTCTGCACAGAAGTTTTGGAGCATGTTGAATATCCGCAAAAAACAGTTAATGAACTTTATAGAGTATTAAAAAAAAATGGAAAATTATTTTTGACTGTTCCGCAAGGATGGATGATTCATCAAGAACCTTATAACTTTTATTATTTTACTAAATATGGGCTTGCGAGTCTATTAAAGAATGCGGGTTTTAAAGAATATAAAATTATTCCAAAAGGAGGTTATTTTTGGTTTTTAGCAGATGCGATTAGATTTAATGAAATTGCTCAGCAATATAAAGAATATCCTTTAATATATTATCCATTAAAAATTTTAGGATTTCCATTTACTTCAGTAATATTCCCATTTATATTATTTTATTTAGATTTTTTAGATAAAGAAAAGAAATGGACGATGGGTTATGTAGTTGAAGCTAAAAAATAGATGGGATAATTTATTTTCATATCGTCTGCCTGCCCATTAAAAAACCTTTCCAAAAACCAAAAAGATAATAAAAATGGTCTGGAAAAGAACTTAGTATATAAATTGGAAATAATCTTGTTTCTTTTTTATTAAATGGAAAAGAAAAGATTGTCGCAACTATCCCAAATATTGGAATTGCTTTTATTAAAAAAGAATGCCATCCGCGCATTTTCAAACCATAAATTCTAAAAATTGCTCCTCCCCCATTGGCGTATTGACGAGTTTTTTTTAATCTTTTTATATAAGTTGTTGGATGATAGTGCAATATTTCTGCATTTGGATAAGCGATTAATCCTTTTTTTCTTATTTTCATATAAAGATCAAAATCTTCTCCCCCCGTTCTAAAATTTTTTTCATCAAGATAATTAATTGATTTTAAAATACTTTTTCTATATGCGCTGCCCTTTCCGTCCAACAAAGAGGTAATAACTCCTTTTTCTTTTATGTTGGCTGCTTTAGCAAATATGCTTAAATTTTTCCAGATAGAATCTGGAAGGCGAATCTTAGAAACAGAAGCAATTATCTTTTTGTTCTTAAATGGTTCAACTAAATTTTTTAACCAATATTTATTTGCAGGAATGCAATCCTGCGGCAGCTCAACAACAATATCGTATTTTGATTTTTTTATACCAAGATTTATCTGTTTTGCAAAACCCATATTTTCTTCTATTTCTAATATTTCAATTTTTCCTTTGAATTTTTGTTTTTTTACTGCTTGAATAAGTTTTTTCAACGCATTTCTATCTGGGTTAAATATCGGGATGACAATTGAAACGTTCATTAATTTTTAATATTTTTATAGTTTAAATATTTTTTAGAAAGGGGAGTTGTAGTTATTTTTTATAAAATTCTATCGTTCTTTTTATTCCTTCTTCTAACGATACCCTTGGAGTCCAGCCGAGTTTTTTTAAATCTGAATTATCACAGACAAAATCAACAATGCCGACATTTTTATGGAAGTTTGGCGGAGTTATTACTTTAATTTTTGTATTTGGAATTTGTTCTTTTATAATATCAATTAATTTTCTAAATTTTGTGAATTCTCCTCTTCCAATATAATATGTTTTATTTGTATTTCCTTTTTCTGCAAGAGTCATGCAAGCATCTGCAACATCGTCAACATAAATATAATCTCTAAAAAAATTTCCATTATTGTAAAGTTGAATTTCTTTGCCTTTCACAGCTTGATTTATCATAAAATTAAATCCTGCCTTTTTTTTATTATTTCCGTCTTCAAATGGACCAAAAACATTAGTAAATCTGGCAATTATTATATCCAAATTAAAAATATTATGGTAAATATGACAAAAATGTTCTGCAGCAAGTCTTGTAGCGGGATATAAACCCATGGGATTGCAGGGAGAATCTGCATTAACTGGAAGTTTGTCGGTATTGCCATTTACAAAAAAAGTGCTTCCAAAAATAATTCTTGCTTTTGGATTATATTTTTTGCATACTTCTAAAAGAGCAATTGTTCCATTGCAATTTATTTCTATATCTTTATATGGTTCTCCTTCCTGAATAGCATAATTATCAACGGTGCCTGCTAAATGAAAAATACAATCTTTATCAACAACGTCGCTTTTTTTTATATTTCTTACATCTTTTATTGTTAAATTAATTTTATTTTCAATATTAAAAATATTCTTTTTTTTATTGTAAGATCTTGATAATATGTAAACATCGTCTTTGCTTTTCACATATTTTTTAGCTAAATGACTTCCAATGAAACCCATTCCGCCAGTGATTAGAATTCTTTTATTCATGTTATGATTTATATTCTTTTAAAAATTTTTCCAATATATTATAATAATCTTTCTTTTGATTTTCAGGCATGCCCCAGCAGGGAATAAAGAGTGATCTTTTTTCTATATCGTCGCCAATTGGAAAATTTCCTTTATTGAGAGAGAGCCATTCTGCTCTTTCAAAGGGTTTTTGTTTTGTAATATTCCCGCACATTAAAGGCCTTACTTCAATTTTATTTGCAGTGAGATATCGCGCAAAGCTTGATCTATCAAAAGAAGAACTCTCTTTAATAGTAAGAGGATATGAAAACCAACTTGGATCTGCTTTTGGATGACTTTGAGGAAGGTGAAATAATTCATATTGCGCAAAAAGTTCTGTCATTTCATTAAATTGTTTTTTTCTTTCTTCAATAAATTTGGGCAATCTGGAAATTTGTTTTAATCCAAATGATGCTTGTAAAGCAGTCATCTGGCTGTCTGTGCCCAAGGTTTCATAAGTATATCTTTTTAAAAATTCATCATCTGCAGGACGAAAATCCCTGCCCCAAAAAATTAAGCTTTTAAGAGTTTCGCTTAATTTTTTATTGTTTGTTGCCACAGCGCCGCCAACTCCTCCAGTAGTGATATGGTGAGAAGCATAAAAACTGTATGCCGCTGCATCTCCAAATGAACCCACGCATTTATTTTGATATTTGCTTCCTAAAGTATCGCAGCAGTCTTCTAAAAGAAATCTTGTTTTTCCCAAAATTTTTAAAATTTTTTCTAAATCCGGAACATTTCCTAATAAATGAGGCAAGATCATCCCTCTTATTTCCGGATATCTTTCTACTGCTGCTGATACTTGTTCTGAATCAGCAACATAAGTATAGGGTTTAGATTCAATAAATACTGGGATTAATCCTAAATTAATTGCTGAAGAAATGCTTGTTGCAAATGTAGTTACCGGATGAATTATTTTATCTCCAGCTCTCCATCGACCGTCATGCTTCAAAGCCAATAAAACATTTTCTATCGCTGCTGAACCGCTGTTTGTCAGATGCACGTACGGAATCTCTAAATATTTTGACATCTCCTTTTCAAGAGATTTATTTGATTCTCCATATCCAAACCAATCGTCTTGAAACACTTCAGTTAAAGCTTTTCTTTCTTCTTCCCCCCATTGAACTCTATTAATTAGATGAGGGTCTCCAACTTTTTTCCACTTTTTCCATCCTATTTTTTTATCCATCTGAGTTTATCCTAAATTTATTTTAAATAGTTTATGCTGATGGAAAACATATTATTCAAGAGAAGTTTAAATAAAATTTTCATACTCTTTTTTAATTTTTTTATTTTTGACCCATAGAATGCATAAATTGTTTTTCTGTGGAAGGTTCAGTAAATTGATTCATTTTTAATTTGTTTTTTATTTCAAATTCAATTTCATCTCTTAATTTAACAAATCTTTCTGGAGCAACATTTTTGGTTCGAATAAAAGCTTTATATTTTCCTGGAATTCCCTTATAAAATCCATGTTCTGTTGAAAAATCAACTTTGTTAAAATAAATTCCTCCATATTCCGAATCAATTTCTTTGTTGCAATTTTTTGTTTTATAAACCCATTTAAAATCATCTGAAAATTCTCCCGTATTTTTTTCAGCCTTATCCCAAATAAGACATCCTGCATATGGTTGAAATATTGTAAGATCAAATGTAAAGTATCCCGGCCCTAATTTATTTAAAAATTTAGTTCCTACTTTTAAAATCCAATCTCTTGTTTTTAAAATATCTTCTTCAGTTTCGCTTGTATGCCCAAGCATAGTAAGCGCTTTTAATCCCATTTTATTATCTAAAAGAATTTCAGCAGCTCTATAATTTATTTCTGGAGAAGTTTTTTTGTGTAAATGCTTTTCCAAAATTCGTTCAGATCCGGATTCAACGCCTGTAAGAACTTCTGTAAAGCCTGCTTCTTTCATTGCAATTGCAATTTCAGGATGTTTAACAAGAAGATCAGATTTAACAAAACCTCTAAGATTATACTCCTTGCCTTTTAAATGCGAACATAAATCTAATGTTTTTTCTGGATTTAGATTAAATTCATCATCATAAAACATAAAAGATTCTAAACCAAATTCATTTCTCATATAAGATAATTCTTCTAAAATTCTATTTGGAGAGTGAGTCCTCCAAATTGTTCCATTATTTGTTTTAACCTTTACTGTATGATACATTTCAGAATCTCTTCCGCAGCAAAATTCACACTTATATGGACATCCTCTTTGACTTATTATTGATCCAGAAGGTTTTTCATTTATTTTAAATTTGGGAGTTCCTTGAGAATCAAAAAGATAGTTTTTAAAATCAAATAATTCTCTTGCTGGAAAGGGCAATTCATCAATACACTTCACAATTCCTCCATTAACCCATTTATGTTCATTTGAATTAATCGCAGCCAAGAAACTTCCTTCTTCACCTTCTGCAATAACCTTAAATTCTTCTAATTTTTTAAAATTTGGATCTTCATTATAAAGTTTTTCTTCAAGAGCTTTTTCCTTAAAACCTTGCGCAGTAAATTTAGAAATAAGCTGCTTCCTAAATGCGCTGAACATAGAAGCATGAGCCCCCCCAATTATTGTTTTTACACTGGAATGTTTTGATTTTTTAATAGACTGGAGTATATCATAAGCATAATAAAATTGGGGAGAAGTAGCCGTAATTCCAAGGGCTTCATATTTTTTATTGTCTAATTCATCTAAAACTCTTTTTTTATAATCTTCATTACTTACTAAGTCAAGCAATTTTACTCCATATCCTTCATTTCTGGCAACTGCAACAATACTAGCCAATCCCAAAGGCAAAAATACTCTTTCATCAATTAAAAAGCCCGAAGGAGGATTTATAAAAAGTATGTTTTCCATTTTTTATTAATAAAAAAACACTCTATTAAACTTTATTATTCCGCATTATACATAAAATTTAAATTATACTTTAGAATTTTTAAAATTTATCTTTCATACTAAGATCTTCATTTAAAAACATTCTGCTTTCGCCATTTTTAATTCTTTTTCTGTATTTTATGCAATAATAAAGAGCTTGCCATAAATATTTGATTTTTAGAAAATTTGTTTTCTTTGGTTTTATTATAGCTCTGATTACATTTAAAATATTAATCCAAAATAATTCCCAGATTAGTTTTAAAGTTCCACTGATATTATAAAAATATCTATAATAAAAATTAAAATGATCCTCATGGTTTACAAAAATCCTTTTTTTATCAGGATACCTTTCAATATCTGAATAATGATGATATACTCTAATTCTCTTAGGAATCGCCAAACTCCCGTTTCCATATTTAGTATAAACATGATAGCCCAAATCAATATCTTCTGAAACATCATAACCAATTCTTTCTGGAATTCTGTAATTATCAAAAACTTCATTTCTATAACACATTATAAAACCGGATATCCACTGGCAATCTCTAATATCTCTTTCAATCCTGGGCGTTGAAGTATTTCCGTATGGCCCTAAAATTTTAAATTTATGGTTATCTTTATGAGGTAAAAGAAAAAAACCTAAAATAAAACCAAGAAGTTTAAATTTTAAAGAGTTATATTCTTTTAAGTTAAATTTATTATGCTCATTAATATCTACTGCGCCAACACCCATGATTTTTGAATTAGAGTTAAACTCTTTTAAAACTTCTTTAATAAATCCTTGGATTAACTCCGCATCATCATCTATTAGAATAATTATTTTGAATTTATTTTTAATTTTTATCAAAGCGTCATTTAACGCATTATTTTTGCCGGGTATTTTATAATGCTTATATTTTATGAATTTGTTTTTTTTAAAATATATTTGCGCAATATTTTTTGTTTTATCATTTTTACTTTGATCAAGAATAATGAGTTCTGCTGGACGCTCTTTTTGCATAACAATGCTTTTTAAGAGCCTTCCTAAATCTTCCGGGCGATTATAAGTTGGAATAAGAATACATACATCTTTTTCTTTTAACATGACTAAATATTTGTTTTACTATTAAAAAACCTTTCTCACCAAAAGGATTATGAAAAATTCTAATTGAAATAATTTTTCTTATTTAGTTTCAATAGAGTATAGAAAAAAAGTTTCTAAAACTTTATAGGGAAAATTATTATGCTATTTGATTTCCTAAAGATTCAGAAATTTCAATTGGTTTAATTTTAACCACCAAAAAATTCCACCATTGTTTTTCTGAACTGAGAATCTCGCCAGTTTCGCTGTCAATCTGCGCTTCTAATCTTGATTTAATTTTAAACAAACCAAATAATCTGCCCTCTCTTTCTTCTTCAGCAATATAAACCGCCCTTAATTCATCTCCCTCTCCAACTTCTTTTAATTCAATATTAAATCCTTCACTCTTTAATTTTTCCAACGCTATTTCAGATGCTTCATCAGGCATAATTTTTATTTCCTGCTCATTTCCGTTGGATAGTTGGGCTTTAAGTTTTACTTCGTCGTCTTCAAATTTTTCCAAGATTTTTAATTCTGATTCAATTTCATTTCCTTTAATTTCAATTTTTCTTTTAAGGATTACACTTCCATCGGCTTTAACTTCAGTTTTAATTTCAATTTTAACTTCTTCCCCATTTTTATTTATAAAAGTTCTTTTTTCTCTAACTACGCTTGAGCCATCTTCATTAATTTCTGATTTAATCTCAATTTTAATTTCATTCCCCTGCGAGTATACAATTTTTTTAACTTCTTCTATAAATTTTATGTCTTCTATAATTTCTTCTTTAGTGCTGATTGTTTCTTCAAGAACTCCTGAGGAAGAACCACTTCCACCGCTTCCTGATGAGGTAGGAGTTGTAGTTGTCCTTGTGTTTGTTGTTGTAGAGATAGTTGGAGTTGCTGTATTTGATTGAGTAATTGTATTGGAAGTTGTAGTCGCATTTGTTTGATTTGTTGTAGATGAAGTTGTACTTGGAATACAAGCTCCGTTAGAACATCCGTTTGGACAAACATGATGCTGTGCAGTCATAAGATTAGTAGAGCCGTCACAGAAATATTCTGCTAAAGCATTTGTTCCATCTGTTTTGCAATAATCATAAACATTTCCGGTATATCCTGGAGTTGGACTTGAAGCAACAACATTTCCTTTTACATTATAATTTTTACCGCCATCAGAATCTGTGCATACATTATTTTGATTAGTAGTAGTTGTGGTATTTGTTTGATTAGTGGTTGTAGCAGAAATACAAGCGCCGTTAGAACATCCATTCGGACAGGTATAAGTTTCTCCGCTTTGCTGTTTATCAGAAGTGCAGAAATATTCCACTAATTTATTTGAGTCGCTGCATAAATCTGTAACATCTATAGAAGAGGTTGGCGAACTCGCAACAACATTTCCTTTAGTTGAATAAGTTTTTCCTCCGTCGCTGTCTGCGCATGTATATGTGCTTGAAACACAAGCGCCGGCAACGCAGGTTTCACTTGATGAACAAGAGGTTACAGAACTGAATTCCAAACAAGAATCAGAATCATACTCTCCGCAAGTTTTATAGCCGTCGCCAGAACATTGTTTTGCTCCATTAGATGAACAATCATCGGAGCAGGTTTGATTAGTTGTATCATTTTCGGTTGTTTTTCCAGTTATTTTTTTCCAAAAATCTCCAAACAACGACGCAGAAACAACGGACATACTTAATAAAAATATTAAACTCAAACTAATTAAAATCACCAAACCCTTTTTCATAATCTTAAATGGGGATATTGATTTATAAATTTATTTATGCTTATTTTTCTATTTTAGTTTCTAAATATTTATAAGTGAATTAAATATGTTTCTTCTATGAAAATACTTGAAGTATGCCCGTACTCAGCAGGCATTTGCGGAGTTTGGACAAGAGTCTTGGAAGAATCTAAAAGATTAAGCAAACTGGGTTTTGAAATAAAAATCTTTTCTTCAAATGCAATTAAAGGAACAAATAAAACAGCTCCCGTGTATGAAAAAATTGAAGAGATAGAAATTACAAGATTTCCTTTTAAAAAATTAGGTGGAGAAAGTTTTATGTCTTGGGATTTTGAAAAAGAAGCTTTAGAATATTCTCCAGACATAATAATCACTCACAACTATAGACATTTGCATACGACAAAATGCCTTAAGATTGCAGAAATTTTAAGAAAAAAGGGGAAAAAATGCAAAGTTTTTATTGTAACACACGCTCCTTTTGAAAGAAGATTAACAAGAACTTTTTTACAAAACTTAATTGTTAAATTTTATGATTTGTTTATTGGTCCAAAAACTTTAAACAAATTTGATAAAATTCTTGCAATTTCGCATTGGGAAATTCCCTGCTTAATTAAAGCAGGAGCAAAGAAAGAAAAAATTCTCTACATTCCAAATGGGATTTCGGAAGAGTTTTTCAAACAAAAAAAATTTAAGGAAGATAAAAATAAAGTATTATTTTTAGGACGTATTTCTCCAATCAAAAATTTAGAAGTATTAATCAAAGCAATGAATTCTGTTAAAAACAAAAAGATTTTGCTGGAGATTGTAGGTCCATCAGAAAAAAATTATCTTATAAAACTAAAAAATTTAATTAAAAAACTTGGACTAAGTAGTAGAATAAAATTTTCTCCGCCAATTTATAATTCAAAAGAAAAGATTGCTAAAATAGATTCTTGCCAAATATTTATTCTGCCAAGTAAAAGCGAGGGCATGCCCCAATCTTTAATTGAAGCAATGGCAAGAGAAAAAATTGTAATCGGCAGCAATAGCTTGGCAATAAGAGATATTATTCAGGACAAAAAAAACGGCTTTTTATTTGAATTTGACAATTCAAAAGATTTAGCAAAAAAAATTAATGAAGTGCTTCAGCAAAAAAATTCAGAAATAAAAAAGCAGGCAAGAAAAAGCGTTGAACATTTTTCCTGGGATAAAGTGATTAAAAAAATTGTTGAGGTTATAAAATGAAAATTTTAATTATTAAAACCGGAGCTTTAGGTGATGTCTTAAGGACAAGTTTTTTAGCGCAAGCTTTAAAGGACAAATATAAAAGAATAAATCCAAAAATATTTTGGTTAACTTCACAATCTGCCTCGCAATTTTTTATTAATAATCCTTATATAGATAATCTGATTATTTCAGAAGAAAGAGATAAATTAAAAAAAATAAATTTGGATTTAGTGATAAATTTAGAAGAATCTCAAGAAGATGCAGAATTTACTTCTTTATTAAAATCAAAAAAAATAATCGGCGTTTTTTTAAATAAAAAAAAAGAAATAGATTATACAAAAGAATCTTCTTATTGGTTTGATATGTCTATGATAAGCAAGTTTGGAAAAGAAAAAGCAGATTTTTTTAAAAAGAAAAACAAAAAAACTCATCGGCAGATTATGTCGGAAATTATTGGAATTGATTGGAGAGAATATGAACCTTTTTTGAGATTAACAGATAAGCAAAGAAAAATAGCGCAAGAGTTTTCAGATAAACATACTTTTTCAAAAAGTGATTTAATAATTGGAATTAATACTGGTTCTGCAGATAGATGGCCAAAAGCTCTTTCAATAAAAAAAACTATAGAGATAATTGAAGATATTTATAAAAAATATCAAGCAAAAATTTTGCTGTTTGGCGGACCAAATGAAATTAAAAGAAACAGGGAAATTCTTAAATCAATAAAATTTCCAATAATTGACACCGGATGCGAAAATAATCTTGTTGAATTTCCTGCCTTAATCAGCGTATGCAATTTAGTTATAACCACTGACAGCCTGGGGTTGCATATTGCTTTAGCATTAAAAAGAAAAACAATTTGTTTAATCGGTCCGACTTCGCCGTCTGAAATAGATATGTATGGGCTTGGAGAAAAGATAATTGCTAAATCAAAAGAGGTTTGTTCTTATAAAACAGAAACAGATTGCATGGATAAAATAGATTTAAATGAGATTAAAACAGCAATAGAAAAAATTTTAAAACAAAAAATAACTTTGCTGATAACTGCATTTAAAGAGCCAAAGACAATCATAAAAGCGGTTGAAAGCGCTTTGGCTCAAAAAACATCAAGAGAATATGAAATTATTGTCTCTGCTCCGGATAATGAAACTTTAGATGCAATAAAAAAATATAAAAATATAAAAATTTTTAAAGATCCTGGAAAAGGAAAGAGTTATGCCTTAAATTTAATTTTTGAAAAATTAGACACTGATATTTTGATTTTAACTGATGGAGATGTTTTTATTTCAAATAATGTTGTAGAAAATTTTGCAAATTTATTCTTAGATCCTGAAATAGGATGCGCCAGTGGAAGACCCATTCCCCTTGAGAAAAAAGATTCAAGGTTTGGGTATTGGGCAAATTTTTTATTTGATTCTGCTCATAGATTAAGACAAAACGCTTTTCAACAAAACAAATTTTTAGAATGTTCTGGATATTTATTTGCTTTTAGAAAAAGATTAATTAAAAAAATTCCCTTGGATGTAGCTGAAGATGCAATTATTCCATATTTCTTTTGGCAGAAAGGATATAAAATAGGCTACTCCTCCGAGTCAGGAGTTTATGTTAAAAATGTTGATAATTTTAAAGAATGGATAGCTCAAAAAATTAGAACTTCTAAGGCGCACGAAACATTGTATAAATATGTTGATATTAAAACAACTCCGAGAGTAAAAACATTTAAAACAGAGGCAAAAGGGTTTATTTCTCTTTTGATTTATTCTCAAAATTTAAAACAAGTTTGGTGGTCTTTTTTATTAGGTTTATCAAGATTTTATATGTGGATGAAAGTTTTTTATGAAACAAAATTTAAGAAAAAATATTATCAAGATGCTTGGAAGAGGGTTGAGAGCACGAAATAATTGCTTTGTTGAAAATTTTAATTTTCATTGTATAATTAGAAATACCTGCTTCATTTTATTCGCAGAATTAATTTAAATTTTTCCAAACTTGCGTCAAGGAAAAATTTTAGGAAGATTGTTGCGTCAGCAAAGTTCAATAAGCTGAATTAATCATTCAATAATATTTAATTAAGCTGTTTAGGTTAGAAGAATAAATAAATCCAAGGAGTGTAAACGACGGGCAATTTGATGTTCAAGAAAAACTAAAAAAAGAATAATGAGAAAAATGGTTGTAGGTTAAACTATTTTAGAAAAATCAAGATTTTCCAAGTCATCATGCCCAAATTCTTTTTAGATAAGGTCTTAACGCCCATTCACCTTTAGTATTCTCAACATATGAAACCCCCCCAAATTCAGACATATAGTTCATCTCCAGAAACTTATGATATTTTGAAAAGAGGTTACACTCAATATTATCTTTAAGATGCTTTTTTAATTTTTCCCCTTCCAAACCTTTACATTGGTTAATTACTGCTTTTTTAAGAATTTCAGGCAATTCTTCTAATTTATAGGTGTATTCGTCGCCAATCTTAAGAAGTTCGTTTTTAATATCTCTTTCTTCTGATACCAATCGTTGTTTTTCTCTCTCAGCAGGGGTAAGATATCCATTTTCTTGCAATCTTTCTTCTCTTCTCCCTTCTCGTTCTTTATCCCATTTAATTAATACTTCTTCTCCGAAAAAGAATCGGTCTAACCAATTATGTTTTGTCATTTTATTTCATCACCTCATCTAATCCTTTATATTTTCCATTTTTTTGTTTGAGATAAATAGAATAATTATTTCCATTCCCATTTTCTATAATTGAATCTTTTCTTCCATCATCATTAATATCTGTACGCCAATATAAAAGAGGGTTATTATTATAATTCCCTGAAAAATTATTTTCTCTTTTAGGAAGGGAATTATCAGAATAATTATGGCTGTAAGAATTATGATTATGGCGTCTTTTATTGCATTCAATTCCAATAAAACTTCCGATCATTGCAAAACTAAAAATTACAACTCCCAGCCATGCGTTTGCCATTCCTCCATAGTTTCTCATGCATTTTTAATAGAAAAAAGGTTTATAAATTTATCTGCTGTTACTTTTTTAGAATTACTACGAATACGGGATAAATCAGCTCTGTCAGGAATTTTTTTCAAATTGAAGTTTTTATTTTTTATAAATTTGCTCCTCGTTTCACCCCTCGGATTTATTTATAATTTCTATCCAGACAGATTTTATATTCATTAATTATTTAATATATCAATTAAGTTAATCCGAACTTTGCTGTTATGGCGATTTTTCCTAATTTTTGCGAGCCTGCGAGCAGGTATTTATTAAAAATTCAAAATCCCAAACAAAGTAAATATAACAAACCATAAAAACCATTCCCCATTATATTCTTCATGGAAATTTTATACAAAGAAATAACCCCGGAACATTTTAATAAAAAAGAAAATTTTAAACAAAATTTTTTAAACTGGTTTAAAGACAAATATAATTTAACCTTTTTAGGAATATTGTTTTTGGCGATTGCGATAAGAATTTATTACTTTATTTTAACTGCTCATCAGCCTCTTTGGTGGGATGAAGCAGATTATCTTGCTTATGCAAAAAATATTGCAAATTTAGGCGGAGATTGGATTGTAACAGCTCAGCATAATTCTCTTTATCCATTTATCGTCGCTGGATTATTCCTGCTTGGGTTGGGAGAGCCAGTAGTTAAATTTATTCTTCAGATAATCCCCTCTATTTTATCTGTTTGGTTGATTTATGCAATCTGCAATGAAATGTATAATGATAAAAGAATAGGCTTGATAGCGTCGTTTTTAATGGCAACTTTTTGGGTTGTTTTATTTAATTCAATGAGATTTCACATCGATATTCCTGGACTATTTTTAGGGTTGCTTGCAATTTATGTTTTTTGGCGCGGTTATGAAAACAAAAAGAAAATATTTGGGAAAATAAATTCTAACTGGGCAATTCCTCTTGCAGTTTTTTTTGCAATTTTAGCATATTCTATAAGAAGAGCTTATTTTATTTTTGCAGTTTTTATTTTAGTTTATGTTTTATTAACAACTAAAGACTGGAAAAAATTAATTAAAGATAAATTTAATTGGATTGGAATTGTATTCGGAGTTTTATTATTGTTTTTAGTTGAAAAATTTATTTTTATCTCAGGAGTTGGAGAAGTTGGCTCAGCTTATTTTCATCCAGAAAATTCTTTAAACTTTGGACCATTAAAGATATTTAATGCATTTTTTTCTTTTGGAAGTTTATTTAAAAATATTTATTTTTATTTATTTTTAATTGGAGTAATTTTTATTTTTATTAATCTGCTAATTTATTTAGGACACATAAAAAAAGAAAAAAATAAAAAAGTAAGGGGAGATTTGTTTGCTGTTATTATCCTCATTTTGACATTAGCTGTTTTTATTTTTACCAGAATAGTTGAAGAAGGTTTTGGAGAGCAAAGATGGTATTTGCCGTTGGCTCTTGGAGCATTTATTGCAGTTTCTCAAGGGGTTTTGTTAATTGGAGATTTTATTAAAAAATATAGTAAAATTATTGGGATAATCTTAATAATTTTGTTAATTGCGCTTGGAGGATATTATCAGGTTAAAAATGCAGACGGAATTATAAAAAATAAAATTCCGAGTTTTGAAGGAATAAGAGATGCGAGTTTATTTTTGAAACAACTTTCTAACCCAGAAGAGATTATTATTAGCATTCCAATTCCTCAAACAATTTATTATTCTGAAGGGAAAGTTATAAATCCTGCAAATCTTTTGAATAAGACAAGTAATCAGGATTTTAGTTTTGAAGAATTTTTATCAAAATTAAGCGAAAATACTAAAGTGAAATATATTATTGTTACATTTTCAGAACCCGGCCATCCAATCTGGATGCAACAGCAATCATCTAATTTTTGGAGCATTCCTTTTATGGATACAACAATTAATTTTACAAACAATAAACAAGACATAAAACAAGAAAAAACTTATGGAAATCTAACTTTTAAATTAATTGCATTAAAACAAGATGCTTTTGTTTATGAAGTTATAAGGAAGTAAAATTAATTAAAAATTAAATAATTTCCAATTTTGGAATTGGAACAACTAATTTTGCGCCCCATTCCTTTGTATATTCTAATCTTTTTTTTATAGAATCTTTAAAATTCCAAGGCAAAATTAAGATATTGTCTGGTTTTGTTTCTTTTAATTTTTCTTCTCCAACAACGGGAATATGGCTTTCTGGAAGATATTTTCCCTGTTTAAACGGGGTTAAATCTGCGACATAACTTATAAGATCTTTTCTAATTCCGCAATAATTTAATAGAGTATTTCCTTTTGCAGCAGCGCCATAACCGACAACTGTTTTTCCGTTTTCTTTTTGTTCAATAAGAAATTTTAACAAGTCATATTTAACTTTATCAACTCGTGGCGCAAATCCATTATAATAATCAAGGTTCATCATTCCAGAATCAATTTCTTTTTTTTCAAGCAAATTCACATTCTCTGAAATTTTTTTTGTATTATCATTTTCATGCTTAGCGTAAATTCTAAGCGAACCTCCATGAGTTGGAATTTCTTCAACATCAAATAATTTTAATTTGTGAGAATTAAATATTTTTTTAACCACGCTAAATGAAAAGTAAGAATAATGCTCCTGATAAATTGTATCAAACTGATTTTGTTCTACAATATTTTTTAAATGGGGAAATTCCATAGTTAAAACCCCTTTATTTCCTAAGATTTTTTCTAACCCTTCAACAAAATCATTTACATCGGGAACATGAGCAAGAACATTATTTCCCATTAATAAATCAGCTTTAGTTCCTGATTTAACAAGTTCTTCTGCAAGCGCAACCCCAAAAAATTTCTCAATTGTTGGAATTCCATTTTTAATTGCGATTTTTGCAGTGCTTGACGAAGGTTCTATGCCTAAAACAGGAATTCCTTTTTCTTTAAAATATTGCAATAAATAACCATCATTTGAAGCAATTTCAATAACTTGAGATTTATTATTTAGATTTAAATTAGGAATTATAAAATCCGCATATTTTTTACAATGTTCTAACCAGGGCTGTGAAACAGAAGAAAAATAAACATAATCGCTTCCAAAAATTTCATCATGCGCTCGGTGTTCGTCTACTTGCACAAGAAAACATTTATCACACACGAAAACTCTTAAAGGATATGCGACTTCTGGCTCATTTAATTGCTCTTCTGTTCTAAATGAATTTGTTGGCGGGGCATTTCCTAATTCTATAAAAATATTTTCAAGAGGAGTATTGCAAAACCTGCACTCCATTTTATTTCTTTGCGCCATCTTTTATTTTAAACAATATTCTTTCTGATAAAAATTAGTTTTTAAGGATTATTGTGATTTATCTAAATTTTTTTTATAATCTATTAAACATAATTTTACAGCATCTTTGATGTCCGGCATTATAATTCCTTCTTTAGCTAATTTTGAAGTATCCAGAATTCCATCTGCTTTTTTATTTAACAACATTTTATCTAATTCTTTATTAGAAATAACTTCAAATTTATGCGCAGGGTCCACAATTTCTTTATACCTCTCCATTATTTCAACAAGTGAAATCAAATCAGGATTTGTTGTATTGTATATTCCAATTTTTCTTTTTTCAATTAAGTTCTCAAGCGCATCAAGCATGTTAGGTACGATAGTAATTGAATTCTTGACATCTGCAATTTTTTTATAACTTTTTAGTTTATCTATTAAATTTTTTTCATGAGGTCTATCATCTAAAGGCATATGTATTCTTAATTGCAAACACGGGAATTCTTTTAATATTTTTTCAGAAATTATCTTTGTTCTTGCATAAGTTTGCAAATAAAAGTTAGGTTCGTCTTCTTCATCAAATCCTTTTTCTTTATTTTTTTCAGTATAAATGCCTCCGCTTCCAAAATGCACTGAGTAAATTTTTCTTTTTGAGCAAACAATGCCAATGTTTGCAGCAGCAATTACATTTGACATAAATGTTTCTTCCTTATGAGTTTCACACCAATCAATATTTGGTCTTCCAGTTTTTCCAACTGCATTAACAACAATTTCTGGATTTGTTTGATCAAGTGTTTGCTCAAGCAGGCTTTTATCAAGAACATCTATATTTGATAATGTATAATTAAATTTCTTAGCTATTCTTGCGCCTAAAAATCCCGCGCCAAATACAATTCCTTTCATAGTTTTTGTCAATTTTTCTTGTTTAAAAATTTATCTATTTTATAATTTTAAAATGACATATTTCTTTGATTATAATTTCATTAAAAAATCTAATCCAAACAATTTTTGTATTTAATCTTTCTTATTTAATATTTTAACCGCCAAAAACGAGTATATATAATTTAGAGTCACCGTAAATGTTAAAATCGGATGAACAAGCCAGGAAAATTCTTTTTGTTTAATAGCCATTTTTATTCCATCAAAAAGCTTTGGAAAAATTATAAGATTATAAAAAACATTTTTAACAAATTTAAGATTCTGTTTGAAATTATTTTTTTCTAAACTTATCCAATAAAAGTTTCTCTGTTGAATATTTTCTCTTAAATAATACCTAACATAAAATCCTCTTTTTTTAACAAATTCAAAAAATTCCGAAGAAGTTTTATGGAATACTTTCAAATCTGATGGAATAGCAACATTATACTTTTGTTTGTTTAATGCCATTCTGTAAAAATTATCTATATCTTGAGTATATCCTCCGTTGTCAAAAAAGTCTTTTTTCCTTATTAAAAATCCATTATCCCCTCCATAGCAAAAATCGTTTTTATCTATTATATAAATGAAATATTTTTCTTTTTTATTAAATTCAAATTTTTTTGGATGGAGTATGACTTCTGATTTTAGAGAGTAGGGTATAGCAAAAGGATCTTCAATCCCTGTTGCTCCGAGATACCTATCCATGATAGAACCTTCTTTAGGAACAAGTGTAAGTGACTGAACACAAGAAATAGTTTTATTTTTTATAAGAATTTCAGCCATTGATTTTAACCAAAACTTTTGGACAAGAAGATTATCCTGGTCTATCATTAAAATAAATTCTCCGGTTGTTTTTTTAGATGCAATATCTGCTCCTCCGCCGCGTCCAACTTTATATTTTTTAGGATTATCTATTAATTTTATTACTTTAGGATATTTTTTTTGATAATTTTTAATAATATCTAAAGTTTTATCTGTGCTGCCTCCATCGGCAATTATCATCTCAAGTTTGTCCTTAGGATAAGTTTGTTCAAAAAAAAGTTTTAAACAATCTTCAATAGTTTTCTCGCCGTTATATGTTACTAAAACTGCGCTTATTTTAGGATATTTTTTCATTTTTCTGTTTCTACTTCCAATATAGAACCTCTTTTTATATATGTAACTAATAAACTTACTGGCGTAAATAATATTTTAGATAAACTGGAAAATATGAAATTATGCTTTTTTCTTTTATCTTTTTGTTTGTCAACTAACCAGAATTTAATAGAACCATCTAACATATAAGGGACATCGTAAGTTCTTACTCTGTTTATTTTAAATCCATGTTTTTCCAATCTAATTTTTATATTTTTAGGATTATAAGTATAAAGATGTCTGGGAACATCATATCCATACCAATTTTTTCCAAAGATTTTATTCCAGAGTCCGTCTCCATTTGGAACAACGATTATTAGTTTTCCGCCTTTTTTTAAAAGAGAATAACCTTTTTTTAAAACTGCATCCTGATTAGGTATATGCTCTAAAACTTCTTTCATAATGATATAATCAAAACTTTCTTTAGAAAAATTAGATTCAAGTATATTTTTTCTTTCTATTCCTAAATTTTTTTCTCTTTGCGTAAGGGGGAGCCCATAAGGTTCTAATCCTGTTGTTTTTAAACCATATCTTTTATAAAACTCAAGCTGCATCCCGTCTCCGCATCCAACTTCAAGAAGCTTTTTACCTGAGTCTATTCTGTAGCGATACAATAAAGAACTGAAAGGCCAGAATAAAAGGTTAAATAATAGATTTTTATTAGAATAATAATTCGCTGATAGTTTGTGATATAGAATTGAGAGTTTAGATTTTTTATGATAAGAATAATACTTTGAAGAAGGGTAATATTTTGTTAGTTGTTTCTCATTTAATAACGGACTAATAAATTTAAATTCACAATTAGAACATTCATTTAATGAAAATTTCCCGGATACAAAATAATCTTTATCATATAAAGAAGAATATAAAATCTTAGTTTTTCCTTTGCATAAGGGGCATTTTTTTTCCATTATCTTGTTAGTCTCATTTTCCAACCTTCTTTAGTTGAAATATTTTTTTGAAATTTACTTTTAGTTGAACCTATTAAAAATGCTAAATTTAACAATGAAAATCCAATAAATTCCTTGAAATTCATGCGAGGTATTCTTCTTATAATGTAAAAAAAGAATCTCAGCGATAAAATTTTTACAGGTCTTCTTATAATTTTTAATTGTTTTCTGGCTAATGCTGTTCTTTCTTTTATTTTTATTAATTCTTTAAACTTATAAGTTTCGCCCGCAGTAATCATTCTTGGCAAATTTGAATCTGTTGTTGCAGCAATTTCTAAACCAGAATCTACTATATCATAAAATCTTTCAAAATCATCTCCCAATGTCTGGTTTTGTTTATATAATTTTTTTCTAAAAATATTCACAATTAGCGGTGAAAAATCCTTATCTGCAATTATCCATAAATCATTTATTTTCTTTCCATGTTCTTTTATATAATCAATCCATATCTGATTTTGCATCATTACCCCCATTTCAAGAATTCCTGCTTCTTTTCTTGCGGGATATTGCACCGAGAACGAATCTGCGATGCATCCTACTTTAGGATTGTTGAAAATTTCTAATAATTGTTTTAATGAATCTCTGTTTTTAACTCTGAATATCCAATCTGCATCATTAATAATTATAATTTCTCCTTTTGCCTTTTTTATTATTTTGTTTATAACTGCAGGTTTGCCTTCTCTTATATTTAAATTGTAATGTTTTATTTTTTTAGATTTTTTTTCAAAAGATTTTACTATTTCTTCAGTCTTATCTGCGCAGCCATCTAATCCAAGAATTACTTCATAATCTTTATAGGGTAGAGAAATAAGATTTTTCAAAGTTTTAGCGATTATTTTTTCTTCATTATGGGCTGCCATTAAAAATGATATTTTTATGTCCTTCATGCATTCACTCTCCTTCTTGCTTTAATGAATGTATTTATGCTCCAATCATAAAACTTTATTAAACTTTTGAAATGAGAATTTAAAATTCTTAATCTTATTATAGCTAATAACATTACTGGTCCGGATTTAGCAAAATTTACTTTAGAATATTCTTTGTCGCTCCAAGTTGTTGGAACCTCTTTAATTTTAAATCCTAATTTTTTCATGGTATATAAAATTTCCGCATCAAATGCTAATTGAGAAAAAGTTAATTTGGGAATTATTTTTTCTAAAGTTTTTCGTTTAAACAGCTTGGCTCCGCATTGAGTATCTTTAAAATGCAACCCTAAAATAATTTTTATCATAAAATTAAAAATTCTTGAAGCAAAAATTCTTTCAAGAGTGGGTTTTGGAGCAATAATTGAACCTTTAACATATCTGCTTGCAATTATTCCGTCGTAGTTGTTAATTTTTTTTATTAAATCATAATAAGCTTCTGGTTTTGTGGCCATATCAGCGTCTTTAAATCCAATTAAATTACTGTCTGATTTAAGCGCTTCTTTGAATCCTTCAATAACTGCATAACCTTTGGCTCCTCTTTTTAAATTTAAATATTTTAACTCATTATTTTTTTTAGCAAATTCTTTTACAATTTCAATAGTCTTGTCGCTTGAGCCGTTAACAACCACAATTATCTCAAAATCCAAGATCCTATTTTTTTTCAGATTTTTAAAAAATTCATAATATTTTTCTAAAGTTTCCTTAATTCTTTTTTCTTCATTATATGCTGGAATAATTATGCTGATTTTTTCCATATTAAAAATTCTCCCGAATTTTTAATAAATTTATTTTTTCCATCTTCTAACAAAAATAAAAGCCCCTATAAAGGTTATTATACTGGAAAACATAAATGCAAGAGTAAATTGTTTAATGTTTGCGTTAAATAAGAATAGAAGAATTATCTCTGCAATTAAAAATAAAATTATTAATAATAAATGCGATAAGTTAAATTCATCTGTTGAAATTCTGTATAATATAAGAATATTTAGGAAAGCCATTAAGCTAAACGCAATTCCAAGATACGGCAATAATTCTACTATTTCTAAATACCGGTTTCCAAATAATAATTTTATTATTAATTCTGGAAAAATAATAAAAAGAGCAACAGCAGCAGCGCATAATATGGAAACATATAAAAATGCTTTCTTAATGATTCCGCTTGTTTTGGCTTTTGCATAATGTCTTTCAGCGCTTATAGGAAACATAGCGTTTCCAATAGACATTGTAGAAAATAAAATTATTTTCCCTATTGTTGAAAGCACTGCATACTGGCCTGCAATTTCACCTGAAAAAAACACTCTCGCTAAGATTACGTCAATGCTGTACATAAAAACAAAAACTAAAATTGCGCTAAAAATTAAACTATTTTCTTTAGTCAAAATTTTTGTTCCATCGTTATCTCTTTTAGCGTTTATTATTTCTTTAATATACGGCAAAGCGAGAATAAAACCAAATATCATCCCTAAAATAAAACCTAAAATCGCCCCATAAACTTTAAATCCAAAAATTACAAGAATTATCGCAGTGATAATTTTTATAAAAAAAACTAAAAGCGTGTTCCAGCCGAGGGTTGAAAATTTTTTCATCCCCTGCAAAGAACCGGCAGCAAGAGGATAAACAAATGAAAAAATTATTAAAGTTCCGGTTAAAACTAAGAGCCAAAAAGGAAGATTAAGAGGTTTTATAATAAAAAAAGACAATATCACAAAAAGAATAAAAACAATAAGTGAGAAAATAAATAATTTTTTTAAAAAACTAAAAAACAAGCCGCTCATTTTATTATATTCTTTTTGCGCATTAAATATTGCAATTTTTTTTGATACAACTGTTTGGATTGCCAATGTAGGGATGGCAAAAATATATGTTAAGCTTACTAAAACAGCAAGAATCCCGTAATCTGAAGGCCCTAACATCCTCGCCATAACAATTTGATAAAGATAATTAATTAGATTTCCAAAATTAATTAAAATAAAAAGAATTAAACTTCCTCTAAAAAGTTCATTTTTCTTAATTTTTTTAAAAATCATTTTTATAATTGCCAGCTTAAATATTTTGAAGCATCTCTATCAAGATATTCCTGTTTTTCCTCTTCATTGCCGGAATATTTAATTTCCCAGATTTTTATTGGACCTTGAATCCCTTGATAATAAACAAACTCATTTAAATTCACGCCTTGTTTTTTTAGTTCGCTGACTATTAGATTATCTTCCGAATGAACTAATCTAAAGTTGGGGAATTTGTTAAAAGGGTCATTTAATAAATATTTTTGGGCAAAATATCCTCTCATAACCCGAGGAGAAATATAAATAATGCTTCCGAAATCATCCATCTGAACCTGTCCGTTGGCAACCTCTATTTTCTGAATTATTTTTATTCCTCCTTCCAATCCGCTTCCAAAATCCACAAATTTATTATTATATTCTAAATATCTTAAAGGAAGATTATATTGCTGGCCATTATAAACAAAAACTCCTGTGGGCTGGATGAAACTCATGCTCTCATTATTTTGAGAGCTCTGAAGAATTACTCCGCCAATTCCTGCCGCTCCAGATGGCAAGAAAATTTCTGAATTATTTAAATTATAAATTATATCTTCATCTAATCCAACTCCTCCGCTGTAAACTCTGCTCATTCCGGAACTTGTTTCTCTGCTTTGGCTTTTGTCTAAATGAATTGTTGGAATAAAAGATAATCTATCGTAATTCTCGTTGCTGCCAATGCTTGAAAATGCTCCGTATTTTCCAATATCCGACGAGTCTATTAATAAATAATTTGCATCATGGTTGTATAAAAATTCCAGGGCGTCTTTTTGATTGTCGCCGGTTAAAACTAATCTTCCAGTTAAATAATTCCACCAAACTATCATGTTCCCGCCATCTGTAACTGTTGCTCTGTTTCCTATTGACTGAAGCCAGTATCCGTAATCCCACCAGTGCGCGAAAACAGAATCTTGAGGAGTTTCATCTCTAATCCACTTCATTGCTTTTTGCCATTGCTGATTATAAGCAGATGGAATAGCATTATATGCCTGGGATTTAATTTCCTTATAATATGAAATAAATGCGAATATTGTTAAAATTATCAGGATTATTGAAACAATTCCTAAAAATAATCTTTTTTCTTCTTTTGAATTTTTAAATGAAAAAATTGACTGATCAATTAAATACCCGACGAATATTGGAACAATTGGCCCGAGAATCATAATTAATCTTATAGCACTTCTGGCGCTGAATAATGCAAGAACTAATAAAGAGAGCAATAACAGAGAACTATATTCTATTTTTTCAAAACCTTTGTTTTCTTCTTTATAGTATTTAATATAATAATAAATAAAAAATCCAACAAAAAGAACAACCGACAAAATAAAAAAAGTTTTGCTTATGAAATTCTCTCCATTAAACATGCTTGATGGAGAATATCTTGAAAAAATCAGCCCAGCTAAAAATAAAACAAATAAACCAGTTAGCATCCATGAATCTTTTTTCTTAATTTCATTTAACATTTTTTTAAAAAAAACTACTGAACCGATAAAAAATAACCAGAACATTACTGGAATATTTTTTATAAATGGCCCGAAACTTCCAACCCATCCAGTAAAATAAGGCTGGCTATTCTCGGCAACTGTCTGGTTCCATCTTCCGGTTGTGGGTTTGAAAAGAGTGTTGCTGAGCTGTTTTACTTTTTCAGAAAGCATTGAAGGATTTATAATAAGAGCAATTATTAAAAGCGCTAAAATTAGAACCAAAATTGAAATTATGTTTTTTGGAAGATTTATTTTCTTTAAAAATTTATTTTCAGAAATTTTTGTATTCCATAGCAGAAGATGCAAGAATAACAGCATTAATAAAATAAATGTGGCGCTGCTCATTAAAGAAGAAGAGATAAAACTGACATGGCCTTTTCCTGGAAAAATAGACAAGAATAGTCTAGCAGAAATCCACCATGAAGCATAGACGATTATTTCTCTCTTTTTAAATTTGTTTAAAATAAATGCAGCAAAACTTGCAGCAAAAATTGCCCAGTATAAATAAGCAGATAGTCCAGATACTAATGCCATTCCAGAAGTTGCTAATCCTGCAAAAATTCCGTAAATTAAAGCATATCTTATTTTTTCAGTTTTCCAGGCTTTTAAAAACAAAAATAATGCAAGAAACAAAAAGAAAAACATTGCAGACTCTTTTTCCGGGATCCCGGCAACTGTTCTTGATAATAAAATTGGAATTACCGCCATTAAAAATGTGGAAATTAAAGAAATTATATTTGCGCGAATTTTGCTTAATTTAGATTCTCCTGCAAAAAGTTCTCTTACAAATAAGAAAAAAACAATTATTGTCAGCGCAAACA
>Ga0209541_10004087_pt1 | contig 26143 bp, 31 predicted proteins | sample RifCSPlowO2_01_FD_184027 | JGI IMG/M metagenome (GOLD analysis project Ga0209541, IMG submission 184027) | Groundwater microbial communities from Rifle, Colorado - Rifle CSP2_plank lowO2_0.1 (SPAdes) (version 2) | ecosystem: Environmental > Aquatic > Deep subsurface > Groundwater | place... | reverse complement strand
TTGTATAGATATATATTTACTTTAAGAGCTTAAAAGAAGATAAGACTTTATTACCAGCTTCTCCAATTATTCTGAATAAATACATTTTTTTGTCTTTAGATAAATACATAAATTTTGGTTTGCCTGGTTGATAATCAATAACTCCTGATTTTCCTATTTGCCCAGAAATTGTAGCTTCCTCTTTCGGAGCCAGTTCAACTTTCCCAGTATATGTAAAGTCCCCCCAGACAAAGGGGTAATACCAGTATTTTTTATACCACTCATCAATTGTTAAATCTTCTGGATTATCAAAAACCCACAGGGTAAAAGGATTTGTATCATATGAGTTAGTTTCATCTAAAACAACAGCTCCTCCTAAAAATTTGCCAGGTTCATAAAAAACATACCCTTTAAAATTTTTCCTAAAATCCCCATTTCCCCTTTTATTAAATCCTTCTTCAGTATCCTCTTTAACCGTTAAGCCGGCCGGATACTGAAATGTGAAATCTAAGGAGTTTGAATATTTTTCAAATTCCGGTTGTTTTGGAATACTGAAACTTGAACTTGGTAAATTGCTTGCTTTTGTTTTATAGAAATATATTCCGCCACCAATGAGTATGAGCAGGCTGGCAAAAATTATTAAAAGCTGGGCAGAACCTTTTTGCATATTTACATTATATACTCACTTTGCTATTATCGGCCAATGCCGAAAAAAATTAAAAAGCCAGTTGTTATTCCCGGCGGGAGACTAAACAATTTATTAAACAATTGGTCTGGGAAAGTTGCAAATTTTAAAAAGTCAAAAACTTTCTATTTCGTTATTATAGCTTTAGGACTTACCCTTTTGTTCTTCTTTAAAAAATCCTGGTTTATTGCTGCCATGGTTAATGGTACACTTATTACAAATTTGCAGTTACAAAACAAACTTAACCAGCAATTTAAAACCCAAACCTTAAATCAATTAATAAATGAAAAAATTATTATGTCTGAGGCTAGTAAGTTTGGGACTGTCCCCAAAGAGGCAGAAGTAAATAAAAAGATTACTGATCTTGAAGCAAGCGTTGGAGGTAAGGATGCTTTAGATAACTTACTTTCTCAACAGGGACAAACCAGAATTTCTTTAAGAGATCAAATCAGAGTCCAACTGGCTATCACCAAGCTTTATGAAAAAGAAGCCACAGTCTCTGCTGATGAAGTATCTAAATTTATTGAAACTAATAAAGACCAACTAAAAGCCACTGATTCTGCTGCTCAACAAAAAGAAGCTTATGATGCTATTCAAAATCAAAAATTATCTCAAATATTTTCTCAAAAATTCCAAGAACTACGCCAAAAAGCCAAAATACAGATTTTCTGATAGAATTATCGGATGGATTTACGTCCGATCACAGACAAGCAAAAATCCCAATATAATAAACTTGTTACTCATGTCATCCAGTCATGGGAGTGGGGAGAATTTAGAAAATCTTTAGAAATTCCTGTTTTACGATATGGCTTGTATAAAAATACTAAGTTAACAAAAGCTTTCCAATTAACCTTACATAAGATTCCGTTCACTAATCAATATGTAGGTTATTTACCAAAAGGTCCTTTTCCTGACAAAGAGCTGGCAGAAGCTTTAAAAAAAATCGGTAGAGAGAACCGCTGTGCTTTTGTAAAGACAGAGCCAGATATATTAATTGGAAATTGGAAATTGGAAATTGGAAATTTTTTTAGAATATCTCCTAAGTCTTTGTTCACTAAATATAACTTTATTCTAGATCTTACTAAATCTGAGAATGAACTTCTAAAAGACATGCATCCTAAAACAAGATATAACATTAGGATTGCCCAAAAACATGGGGTAAAAGTAGAAGAAAGAATAGATGATGAAGCTTTTAAGATCTACTTAAAATTATATTTTGAAACAACTTCAAGACAGGGATATCATGGACATAATAAGTACTATCATCAAAAAGTCTGGGATACTCTTAAACAGTCTAAGATGGCTCGTTTGCTTATTGCCACTTACAATAATAAACCTCTAACTGCCTGGATGCTACTCAATTTTAAAGACACTCTTTATTATCCTTATGGTGGTTCTTCTAAGCTACATCCTGAAGTTATGGCAAATAATTTAATTGCCTGGGAAGCTATAAAATTGGGGAAAAAATTAGACTGCAAAAACTTTGATATGTGGGGAGCTTTAGATCCTAATGCTTCTACCAAAAATCCCTGGTTTGGTTTTCATAGGTTTAAAATGGGATATGGCGGTAAACTGGTTGAATATATTGGTACTTATGATCTGGTTTTTAACTGGCCCATTTATTTATTTTTTACATTAATTGATAAACTAACTCCTTTAAAAATCTTTCTATTAAAATTACTCAAAAAATAATGGAACCTACTTTAATCATCTCAGGGGGAATACTTTTGGGTTGCATGATTGCTCTTTCCTGGTTTGCCGGATCTGATGCTCCTTTTGTCCCCACCAAAATGGATCTGATTAAGAAAGTTTTAAAATTAGCGGGAGTTAAAAAGGGTAAAAAGTTTTATGAACTAGGGTCTGGTGATGGCAGGGTAGTTTTTGCTGCAGCAAATTTAGGAACTCACTCGCTAGGCATAGAACAGTCTTGGATAAGAGTTTTATATTCCAGATATAAAGCTTGGAAATTAAATCTTAAAAAAGCCCGCTTTTTTCATGGCAATATTTTTTCTAAAAATTATTCTGATGCTGATATTGTCTATATTTATCTGTTACATAAAGGTGTTAAGAAATTAGAAGAAAAATTGAAAAAAGAACTAAAAAAAGACTCTATTGTGATTACCCAGACTTATCATTTTCCAAACTGGAGACCGTTTAAAAAGACAGGAGATTTTCAGGTTTACCGCCGGTAAACCTAAGATTTTTCTCGTAAGCTACTTGGTGAAGTGGTGAGTTTTCTTATTCTTCCAACCTCTAAAACATACAAGTCTTCTATTCTGACTCCACCAAAATCAGGAATATAAATACCCGGTTCTATGGAAAAAACCATACCCTCTTGTAAAATCTCCTTGCTCTTTGGGGAAAGATGGGGATGTTCATGGACTTCTAAACCAATTCCATGGCCTAAAGAATGTGGAATTGTCGGGAAACCTTTTGAAATAATATGTTTTCTTGCAGCTTTATCAACCGCTGATACTTTAATATCTCTACCCGCTTTAATACAGAAATTTATATATTCCACTGCTTTTTTTTGTGCTACCAAAACTGTCTCATACATCTTTTTTTGTTTATCATCAGGTTTTCCAAAAAAAATAGTCCTGGTCATATCAGAGCAATAATTTTGATAATTTACCCCAAAGTCCATTAAAATCAGTTTATCGTTTATCGTTAATCGTTTATCGCTTATTTGATGATGAGGGTAAGCAGCATTAGCGCCAAATGCCACGATTGTTCTAAAAGAAGTCTCAAAACCTTGCTCTTTAATTAAATTTTCCAGTTCCCAAACCAGTTGTTTTTCCGTTATCCCTAATTTAATCTTTTTTAATACTTTCTTAAAAGCTTCATCACCAATCTGACATGCTTTAGTAATCAGTTTAATCTCACCCGAATCTTTAATAGATCTTTTAATTTTTAAATCAAAATTTTTTAAAATTTTAAAAACTTCCAGAAGTTTTTTGTATTCGTATGCTGTTAAATTATGTTCTTCTATACCCAGTGAATTAGCTTTTATTAGAATATTTTTGATGACTTTTTCGGGCGGATCTCTGCGGCTTATCTCAATTACACCAAAACCCGGAATTTTATTCTCTAAAGATTTGCTATAGATAGAATGAGTCAGAATATAATTTCCCTTTTTAGTAATTAAGACAAATCCGTCTCTTTCTTCCTTAAAAAAATTAGAATAACCTGTCAGATATGTAATATTGGGAACAGAGGAAATTAAAACAGCATCTAATTTTTCTTTTTCAAGCTTTTCCCGAACATTTTTTAATCTAGTACCAAACATGGTTCACATTTTAGCATGGTGTGATACAATCGCAAACGCTATGCGCCTGCTGCACTTTTCTGATATTCACATAGGCATGGAAAATTATGCTAAATTAGATCCTGAAACCGGACTTTCTACCCGTTTATTAGACTTTTTTGAAACTTTTGATTTTATTGTTGACACTGCTATTAAAGAAACTGTTGATGCTGTTGTTTTTGCCGGAGATGCATATAAAACCCGTGATCCAAACCCTACTCAACAAAGAGGTTTTGGGCAAAGGATTAAAAAACTTGCTAAAGCAGGTATTCCTGTTGTTTTGGTAATCGGGAATCACGACACTCCCAATGCTGATGGTAAAGCCAATACCTTAGATATCTACAGTGCTTTGGAAATTGATAATGTCTGGGTATCCAGACAACCGGAATATCTGCAAATCCCAACCAAGTCAGGAAGTTTACAAGTTATTACTTTACCCTGGTTACATAAAAATGATTACAAAACAGCAGGGGATAAATTAAATCTCTTATATAACAAAATTAAATCAGGCTCTCCTGCTATATTTTTGTCACACTGCGAGGTAGAAGGGGCCAGCTTCGGATCAGAAAAAGGGTTAGCCATTACCAATGATGTCACAATTCCCCTTCCGCTACTGCAAGACCGAAGGCTGTCTTATGTTGCTTTAGGTCATATTCACAAACACCAAGTTTTATCTAAAAACCCACTTGTTGTTTACTCCGGCTCTCCACAAAGAATAGATTTTGGGGAAGAAAAAGAAGAAAAAGGAATATGTCTTGTGGAAATCCAAAATGCTAAAACCAATTTTCAATTCATCCCCACAAATGCCAGAAAGTTTTTAACTATTACTATTGATTTAAAGGGGAGTGACCAAAACCCCACCCAAACAATAATTGATTCTATCGAAGACAATGATATCACAGATAAAATTGTCCGGGTGATTATAAATATCCCTGCTGGTTGTGATAAAGAAATTCAAATGGACAAAATTAAAAAAGCCTTACAAAAAGCTAATTTCATTGCAGCGATCTCCAGAAATGTAGAACGGATAGAAAGGATTAGATTTGATGGGGGTAGCGAAGTGGAATCCCTAACTCCGGTTGACGCCTTAAAAAAATATTTTGAGTTTAAAAAATACCCCTCTCAAAAACAAAAAGAGTTAGAAAAATATGCTGCCCAGCTTTTGGAAATATGATACCGACAAAACTTAAACTATCAAATTTTACATCTTACACCGAAAAGTCACCTGAATTGGATTTTACCAAGTTTAAACTGGCAGCCATCTCAGGTTTGAATGGGGCAGGTAAATCTTCTCTTTTGGATGCAGTTACCTGGTGTGTTTGGGGTGTATCCAGGGCTGGAGATTCATCTGATGATTTAGTTCATCTGGGAACAGAAAGTATGCAGGTAGAATTTTCCTTTGAATTAGATGGAAATACGTACACAGTAAAAAGAAGACGGGTAAAAAAAGGGGGGGGTTCCACAGCTTTAGAACTTTGGTCAAACCTTCATAATTTGACTGAAGGCACTATCAAAGCCACTCAGGAAAAAATTACCCAAACTCTTCATCTGACTTTTGAAACATTTACCAATTCCTCTTACCTCCGTCAGGGACATGCAGATGAATTTACTACCAAAGGCCCAACAGACCGGAAAAGAATCCTAACAGAGATTTTAGGATTGGACCATTATGATATTTTAGAAGAAAAAGCAAAACAGAAAAGTAAAGAAGCGCAAACTAAACTACAACTGTTGGATTATCAGCTACTTGAGATTGAAGCAGAACTTTCACAAAAAGAGCAATCTGAAGAAAAAAAGGCAGTAGCTGAGAAAAAAATTACTCAACTTGAGAATAGTATTACTGTTTTGGAAAAAGAGTTAAAAACTCTACAAAATCAGGTTGCCATCTTGAATGCCACCAACAAGCAACAAAATAAACTCCAACAAACTCTAAGTGAATTACAAGATGAGCTAAATGAAATATTAATACAGGGTAAAAATAGGGCTGAAAAAATTAAGCAGTTAGAAACAGAGCTAATTATGCTTCCTGCTTTTGATGAAAAGTTAAAAGAATTGAAATCATTAGAGAAGGAAAAAGAGGAATACTCCTTTTTGCTGCAAAAAAAATTAGAGCTGGAAAATAAACTGACATCTGCTAAATCTTCTCTAGCTTTGAAGAATCAACAGAAAGAAAATCTTGAGAAAAATCTAAATGAAATAAAATCACATCTTCTGACTTTGGAAACCAGTAGCGCTAAATGTCCCGCTTGCGGACAAATCATCAACAAAAATCAAAAACAACAACTTAAAAAAGAATATTTAGATGAAGAAAAAATTCTTAAATCGAAAATTGCCAATATAAAAACTTCTGATGAGGAAAATCAGCTGTTAAAGCTACAGAAGGATATTGGTATTATTTCTCTTGATGATCGTAAATATCAAGAAAGCATAAAAAAAATAAATGAGCTTTCTAATTTACAGGAAAAAAGAGAAAAGCTAATCGCTGCCCAGGCAACGCTAGATTCAGAGAAAAAGGTTGTCCAGGAACTCCGCCAGCTATTCATAAGTAAAAAATCACAGATAGAAAAATTGGAAAACGATGTTAAAAAACTACCAAATTTAGAAAAAGATTTAGCAGATTTAGAAACCTCGGTTAATCAAAAAGAATTACAACTCAGTTCTCTTCGTCTTGAAGAAAAAGATGCCAGACATTTACTGGGGCAAGCAACTGAACTTATCTCAAGAGTTGCGCAGATGGAAAAATTAGGAAAACAAAAAAAAGAAGAAAAAACTAACTTACAAAAAGAGAAGGAAATTTTTGAGGAACTATCTTTAGCTTTTGGTAAAAAGGGCATCCAGGCTATGATTATTGAAACAGCTATTCCGGAAATAGAAGATGAAACAAATAGTTTACTTGAAAGATTGACTGAGGGAAGAATGAGAGTAAGCCTGCAAACCCAAAGAGAAACAAAAACAAAGCTTGCAGATGGAGAAAAAGGGATAGTAGAAACATTAGATATTATAATCTCAGATGAAATGGGTGAACGACCCTATGAAAATTATAGCGGAGGAGAACAGTTCAGGGTAAACTTTGCTATCCGTTTGGCTATCTCAAAGCTCTTAACTCATAGAGCTGGTGCAAAATTACAATTCCTGGTGATAGATGAGGGTTTTGGCTCACAAGATGCACCAGGTAGAGCAAAATTGGTGGAGGTTATTGATACAATCAAAAATGATTTTGAAAAAATCCTGGTAATTACTCATATTGAAGAGTTTAAAGAAGAATTCCCGGTCAGAATTGAAGTTTCCAAAAATGCTGATGGTTCTTCTTTTGAAGTAGTGGGAGTTTAGTATACACTTAGTTTATGATTAAGCTTCTTATTAAACTCGTTCCGGTTATTCTTTTCTGGGGGATTTTTGTTTTTACAGTTTTACGAATACCTTATCCTGATACTATCATTTTGGCAAACATTTCCCAGCTTTTATCTTTTTTTATTCCTTTATTCTTGGCGTTATCTTTAACAATTAATCTTTTTTTTAAAAATATTTTCTTATCTGCATCTATTTCCTTAGGTCTAGTTTCTTTACTGATTCTTAAAGCCCTTGATTCTCTTAACTTTGTAACTGGTATATTAATTATGGTTACTGTTGTCTTACTAATTAGTTCTTTTAGGAAAACAGGAAGAAGTAATTTGACTAAATTCCCAAAAATCCCTACACTTACAAAACTTAGAAAGAAAATATGAAAAAATATTTTGTAACAAATGCCATTCCATACGTAAACTCACGGCCGCATATCGGTCATGCACTGGAATTTATTCAGTCTGATACTATAGTCCGCTACTACAAGCTCAAAGGATATGACACTTTACTGCTTTGCGGCGCTGATGAGAATGCCTTAAAAAATGTCCAGGCTGCCGAAGCGGCAGGGACAGATGTACGAAGTTTAGTAGATAAAAATGCTGCTCTTTTTGAAGATTTGGCAAAAAGTCTCAATGTTCAATTTGATATCTTCCAAAAAGGTAGCGACGAAAAACATTATTTATCATCTCAAAAATTATGGGAGTTGTGTGATAAGACAGATGACATTTATAAAAAATCCTATAAGGGACTTTATTGTGTAGGTTGTGAAACTTTTTATACTCCTGAAGAATTAGATGAGAAAGGTGAATGCTTTGAACACCCCGGTAAAAAATTAGAGGAAATTGAAGAAGAGAATTATTTTTTTAGTCTTTCAAAATATCAGGACAAATTACTTAAAATAATTGAATCAGGAGAATATAAAATTATACCTGAATTTAGAAAAAATGAAGTTTTATCTTTTATCAAAAGCGGTTTAGCGGATTTTAGTATTTCAAGAACAAACCAAAGAGCTAAGAACTGGGGAGTACCGGTTCCAAATGATCCTAACCAGCGCGAATATGTTTGGTTTGATGCTTTAAACATTTATCAATCTGGAGTGGGGTTTGGATGGGATGATGATATGTATCATAAATGGTGGCCTGCCGACTTACATGTAATTGGGAAAGGTATTATCCGCTTTCATGCCGTTTATTGGCCGGCAATCCTGCTGTCCGCAGGTTTAGAATTACCAAAAGAATTGTTTGTCCATGAATACTTTACAGTTGACGGTCAAAAGATGTCTAAAACTTTGGGCAATATTTATGATCCGAATATAGCAATAGAAAAATTTGGTACAGATGCTTTGCGGTATTTTTGTCTTGCCAAAATCTCTCCATTTCAAGATGGTGATTTCTCTGAAGAAAAATTAAAAGAAGCCTTTAACGGTGATCTGTCAAATGGCTTAGGAAATCTTGTTGCCAGAGTTGCTAAGCTTTGTGAGCAAAATAATATTAAGGCAACAAAGGGATCAAATGTTTGGTGTACTGACTTGGAAAAATATATGGAAGAATTTAAATTTAATGAGGCCTTGTCTGTTATATGGCAGTTAATTGCCCAAGCAGATAAAAAGATTAACCAGGAAAAACCGTGGGAACTTTCTGGTGACAAATTGAAAGAAGTTTTGGAGGATTATGTTAAAAGAATCCAGGCCATTAGTTTTAATCTGCAACCATTTTTACCAGAAACTGCAGAAAAAATATTAAAACAATTTTCAGGACAAATTAAAGTACAAGCATCCCTATTTCCTAGAATTTAATGTTAATAGATACACACGCTCATTTATACTGGGATAGTTTCAAAGATGATTTAGATGAGGTGATCCAACGCGCAATTGTGTCTGGTGTAACTACCATAATTAATGTTGGAGTTGATGTCCAGTTATCAAAAAAAGCAACAGAGTTAGAATCAGATAAAATTAAGTTTTATTCAACAATTGGCATTCATCCTCATGAGGCAATAAGATACTTAGATAGTGTATCCATACATCATGACATTGTTAAATTAGAACAACTATATCGAAGTAACCCGTCTAAAATAGTCGCTGTCGGAGAATGTGGCCTGGATTATAAAGAGACGGATGAAAAAACAAAAGATTTACAAAAAAGGCTTTTCCAAATCCAAATTGATTTGGCAAAAAAATTAAACCTTCCGATGATAGTTCATTGCCGTGAAGCATGGGAGGATACTTTGGATATAATAGGAAAGTATCCTGCGATCTTGCATTGCTATAGCGGCTTATCCCCTACTACTAAACGCGTACTACAAACTACTAACTTAATTGTTTCTTTTGCAGCAACCCTTACTTACCCTAAAAATGAATATTTAAGGGATGCTGCTAAACTATTACCTCTAGAAAAAATTGTTCTAGAAACAGATTGTCCTTTCTTACCACCTCAATCAAAAAGAGGCCAAAGGAATGAACCAGCAAATATTTTAGAAACTGCCCAACTAATTGCTGACCTAAAAGGGCTTTCTTTAGAAGAAGTTGCAACCCAAACTACCAAAAATGCGAGTGAGATCCTTCGTACTCGAGAGTCCGCTGGACTCTCTCCTGCTCAGGATGACCTAATCGGTAATTTGCTTTCTAGGCCCGAAAAACGTAAACTTAAGGGTAAGTCATGCGTATTCTACTGATGTTTTTTATTGGCTTCCTGTCCTTTTTCTACTTATCAGAAATCATTCAAAGATTGATCAAAGGAGTACGTTACAGCTTTATCGGATTCATATTTATATTCTTTGGATTTTTGGTGGGATTTTTTGGAAAGAATTATTTTGGAGAAGGATTGAATGTCTTAATAGCCTTTTTTCTTTTGGGAGCAGGCTTTGGAACAGTAACACATCATCTGCTGTCTAGAAAATTTGTCCTGTTTGAGAAAGTAGAAAAGGAATTTGTTTTAAGACATGAAAACGCCTTTGAAAGGATGCTGGAAATTTTACCCGGCAGCTTAACTTGGATCGCTCTAACCTCCCCTATTTGGCTCTCATTTACGCTGCCATACGCAGTAGCATACCTGATCTTGATTGCCGATGTTTATTGGTTACTGAGTGCTTTAAGGATTGGTATACTAATTCTAATAGGTTACTGGAAAATGGAGTTTGCTAAAAAACAAAATTGGCTAAAGCTTTTAAAAACTGATTTTCCAAAGGATTTTGAAAAATATTATCATCTGGTATTAATCCCCACCTATAAAGAGGCTCTTTATATCCTAACTCCCACTTTCAATGCCATTATAAATTCTGATTATCCTAAAGATAAAATCTTTTTAGCAATTGGGTTTGAAGAAAGGGATGATCCTAAAAAGATTAAACAAACTTTAAAATATTTAAAAAAACTGGAAGGTAAAATTGGCGGGGTTTTCACAACAATCCATCCTTATAATCTAGCGGGAGAAGTAGCCGGACAAGGCTCAAATAAAAACTGGATGATAAAGTATGTTGTCCCCCAACTTGAAAAAAGGGGCATAAAGATTGATCAGGTTTTTGTGACAACTCTAGATGCTGATTTTTGTGTACATCCCCATTTTTTGGCAGGAGCCTTATATAAATACTTATCCCTCCCGCTTAAAGAGAGGGATAAACGTTCATTTACCGGAGCTTTTTTATACCACAATAACTACTGGCAAAGCCCAACTCCGATGAGACTTATGGCATCCGGCACATCTTTTTGGCAACTTGCGGAAATGGTGGGTTCTGATAAATATATGAACTATTCCTCAATGTCCATTAGCCTTAAAGCTCTTTTGGATATAGGTGGCTGGATCCCGGATAAGATTAACGATGACAATGGCTTTTATTGGAAATCTTACTTTCACTTCAATGGCGACTATAAAGTGATCCCTCATTTCTTACCCCTTTCAGGTGATGCTGTCCAGGATACAACTCTTCTCAAAACTTTTCAGAATCAGTATTTCCAGATCAAGAGATGGGCTTACGGCGTAGAACATATTCCTTTTATTATCAAACAGTATTTTACCAAGGAAATAGATTTCTGGGACAAGACAGATAAGGTGCTCTTCAAAATTTGGGGAGATTTAAAATGGGGATTCTTAGCTTTATTTGTCACTTTTGGCAGTTTACTGATACCCTTAGTTAATCCAAATTTCAAAACTTCGGTTTTGTCTATAAATTTACCAATCATATCTTCCTGGATATTAACAACTGCCTTTTTTGGATTATTTGCAACTATTTTTGTTCACGAAAAAACAGTACCAAAAAGACCTGTCAATTGGTCAATCTTCAAAATAATATGGTCATATATCCAGTGGCTGTTAGTACCCATTATATTAATTACTATTTCTTCTTTACCGGCAATAGACGCACAAACCTCTTTAATGTTTGGTAAAAAATTGGAATTCCGTGTTACCAATAAAACTAGACTTTGAGAAAAAGTGTAAAAAAATGTTTAATCTTAAAAAGGTGAATTTTTGGATAACTCTTACTCCCTTTCTATTATCATTGGCGATGGTTGTATTTATCTTAATTTCTGGAAGGTTTTTGCCACCCAAATTACCGCTTTTCTATTCTCTGTCCTGGGGGGAGAAACAACTTGCTGGCCACCAGCAATTATTAATAATCCCCTCCAGTATTATTTTAGTCACACTTTGTAACCTGACTGCTTCCTGGCAACTTCATCCTCAACAATTAATTTTTAAAAAAATACTGCTTTTTTCATCTGTGCTGGTCAGTCTAATCTTAACTATTACATTTCTTAAGATAATCTTAATTTTCATTTAATATGTACTTTTATTTACTTGCCTTTATTTCCTTTTTAATAACAATCCTTGCTATTCCCCCAACTATCAAATTTGCCAAAAGGTTTAATTTAATAGATCAAAACCGGCCTGTCCCCAGAGCAGGAGGTTTGGCTGTATTTTGTGCCCTTTTCCTGACCATCATAATTTTTACTCCTTTACATAAGACCACTTTAGGAATTTTAGGCGGCTTGGCAATCCTGGTGTTAGTGGGAATCCTGGATGATAAATATCAAAATTTATCTCCATATCTGCGGCTGATTAGCCAATTTATTGCAGCCTCAGTATTTGTTAAAAGCGGGGCTGGGATTAATTTTATCACCAATCCAATGGGTGGAATTATCCATCTTGATACCATCAAATTCCTGCCGGAAATCCTGGGGTTACTGTGGATTGTCTGGGTAATGAATATGATTAATTGGTCAAAAGGAGTTGATGGACAAATGCCCGGAATTGTTGCTGTCTCAGCTTCTATTTTGGGATTGTTGTCTTTGAAATTACAAATCTCACATGACTTATCACAAGTAAATTTGGCTATGCTGGCATTTATCACAGCCGGAAGTGCTCTTGGTTTACTTATCTTTAATTGGCATCCGGCAAAGATTTTTCCAGGATTTTCCGGCTCCACAATTCTGGGATTTATGATAGCAATCCTGGCTATTTTATCCGGAGCAAAATTGGCAACTGCGCTGCTGGTCCTTTTAATTCCGGCAACTGATTTTGCTTACACATTCGTTAGGAGAATTTTACAAGGTAAATCCCCTGTTTGGGGAGACAGAGGACATTTGCATCATAAACTCTTAGAAGCAGGCTTCACTCACCCGCAAATATCCTTGTTTTATATTTTGGGATCTGTTACCCTTGGGGTAGCTGCTCTGCTTTTACCTTCACAAGGTAAACTTTTTGCTGCCAGTTTAGTGGGACTCGGAATATTAGGAACTATCTTATGGTTAAATTTCTTTGGGGGCTTATCAAAGCAACAAGACCCAGACAATGGATAAAAAACTTCGCTGTTTTTGCAGCATTAATTTTCTCAGGTACGCTACTTGACCATACTAACCAGATTAAAACGCTTCAAGCGTTTTTGCTATTTTGTATATTCTCCTCCTCAACCTATCTTTTAAATGATGTATTTGATATTAACCGGGATAAACTACACCCGTTTAAAAGAAAGAGGCCAATTGCTTCAGGACTGCTTCCCGCTCCTGTGGCTGTTTCGCTTGCATTACTTTTAATCATAATCTTCCTACCATTTTCATATAAACTATCTCCTGCTTTTTTCTTTGCCGCACTTACTTATTTACTACTACAGTTGTTTTATTCTACTTACTTAAAACAAGTGATCTTGCTGGATGTTTTAGTTATTGCTGCCGGCTTTGTCCTGCGGGTTTACAGCGGAGTTTGGGTAATTGATGCTCATTTGAACGTCTGGTTTTTGTTATCTGTCACCTCGTTTGCCCTTTTTTTGGCAATTGGAAAAAGGCGGTCTGAGCGGACTTTGATGGAAGGACAAGCCTCTTCTCATCGGGAAACCTTGCTTCATTATCCGGAAAATTTACTGGATATTCTCACCTCAATGTTTGCCACTTCTGCCTGGCTGACTTATGCTTTTTTTGCCTTTTTGCAACCTCCTATTAAAGCCGGTCAGGTTTTTTCCTCTCTTCTTGGGGGTTTTGAACTACCATTTGCCCAAGCCAAATACTTAATGGTTACTGTTCCGGTTGTTATCTATGCAGTTATGAGATATCTCTATATTATTTACGAGAAGAAAGAAGGCGAATCTCCGGAAAGGGTTTTACTGTCTGATCAACCTATGCTTACAGCAACGATGCTTTGGCTGGTTTTGGTTATAGGAATTATTTACTTTTTGGGAGTATGAAGATTTTTGTCAAAATCCCCAGGTTGATTAGTTGATGTAGAGCCAGATTTTTATCTGGCTTAATAAGCAGTAAACCGCCGATTGGTTATAAGTTCCAGGCGGATTTTGCAGTTAAAGCTAAACTTGGGATAGGATTAACAACTTACACCCTCAGTGTTTTAGCTTCATAATTTGTACCAATTAAGGCTTCGGGAATCCTCACTGTATATTTGGGAGGGCCTGGAAATTCAGCAAGCAATCTTCCTTCAGAATCTCTTCTTACAACTCCTTTTTCATCTCTTAATAGCGATCCTTTTTCTTGAGTTTTGATAATCATTATGTCTCCTACCGGTGGAGGAGATTGGATTACTTCCGCTGAAACAATAGGTCTTTTAATATAGGTTTGTGAACTTTTTGGAGCATGTCCTTTAGCTCTTTTAACTTTAGGAATACCAGTGCGTAAATCTGTTCTTTCTCTACCGACTGAAGACGAAGATTTAATTATTCTTGGTGAATAAATTCCTGGTTCTGGAATACCAATAAATCCTCGATCTGGAAATAATTTTTGAATTAAATCAGCACCCATATGGGTTGCATAATTTAATACAATTCTCCGGGCAGCTACATTTAGGGTACTGTCAAATCCTGCGGCTACGATGAATCCATTTGTAATCACATCAGATGCTAATGCTCCGCTAAATAGTACCAAATTTCTGAGTGGTCTAAGCTCATCATTATCATTTTCTCTGATAAATCTCATTGAGGCGGGTAAAACAAATTCCATAGCCCCCATCATAAGCGCAAATGGCCTTGCTAATTCTGGATATTCAAAAAGCTCATTATCGTGAAGTGCTGCATGGTATGTATCTTTAATGGCTGTAATACTTGATGCTTCCTGAGCAAGCCTTAAAGGGTAAAAGGTGCGACGTACGACTTGTTCAGTTAGACTAGACATATGTGAAGTATACATAATTCCGAATCTCAATACTTATTCTAGAATAGCTTACTTGTATTTTGGGGCGGACCCGCCAATAATGATATGTTAGTAGAACGAACACAAAGCTGGTGGGCGAATCAGACTAAGAGAGTATATACAAAGACTTTTTCCTACTTTGGAAGAGATAACGGGCAAGTAGTAGAATTAAGTGTGGATCATCCAGACTTAGAAATGATGGATAGATTCGGATATTCTCTATTATCGCAATTTAAAGTAGTAGGAACGGAAGATAGACGCTTTCCTTTTTCTAGATGGTCTGGTAGGAATTTATTTTCTGAGAGAATAACCAATCTTTTAAGCGGGGAATCCTGGTCAGTACGCGACAAAATCTGTCGTAGATGACTATTTTGTACAACTTACACCCTCCAGGTATTTTAGCTTCAGTTATGAGATATCTCTATATTATTTACGAGAAGAAAGAAGGCGAATCTCCGGAAAGGGTTTTACTGTCTGATCAACCTATGCTTACAGCAACGATGCTTTGGCTGGTTTTGGTTATAGGAATTATTTACTATTTAGGTGCTTAAGGGTTCACTTTTTCAACATAAGCTGAGGAGACAAAACCTTCAGTCCCGTCAGCTAGTTTAACTCTATCCCATCCACCAAGCTCTTCCAGCAGTATTAATTTATCATTTATATTTACCCGGGCAATTTCTTTTCCTAGTAGAGAAGCTCTATCCCTAACCCTTAAAAATCCTGTGGGAGTTTGTTTGACTACTACCTCCGGAGTTTGGCTAATGACAGGAGCAGATATGGTAGTTAAGTCAGCCTCTGACAAAGCCAAATCTACTGAGACTGTTAAATTAAAATTTTCCGGTAAAATTGCTTTAATGCTACGCTTTAGATAATTTGTATGACTTACCAAAACTGTATGTTCTCCGGCAGTTAAATTAATACTGACCGGAGTTTTACCCAAACCCTTACCATCTATCTCAACCTCCGAGTCTGACGGATTTGAAATAATTGTGATTCCCCTGCCCCTGTCTAAAGATAAAATTTCTCCTGATGAGTAAGCCTGATCTTTTGCCAAATCGCGGTTTATAATAGTCATTGTCCCGGAAGTTAACTTGACATTGCCTTGCCAGGTAGCGCCATCTTTGTCCAATTTAACGCTGTATTGCTTGACATCTAAGTTTTTATCCTCAAATGGAGTTTTTCCTACCTGCTTACCATCAAGAAAAACTGAAGCTTCACCAGGAGTTGAAAGAACAGAAATACCACTTTTTTGCTTTATATTCAGCAAAACTTCCTCGATTTTCCCACTATATCTAATAAGTAAAACTACCACACTAAATAACACCAAAATCCAGATTAATATTTTCTTCATCACCTGACATTATACCCTATACTTTACTTTTGATCCCGGATTTGCTAATATACGCGTCTGCCCAAATATAAATGAGGGTTTTTGTGTGGTTTACAATAATTGTTTTTATTTTTTTCACCTTTGCAGGATATTACCCTACCTTTAACATTCCCCCAATTAAACAGTCCCAAGTTTTGGCCCAAGTAGCAGAGCAAAAAGGGGAAATTATATCCAATTCGTTTTCCAAATCATTAATTCTTCCTCACCCGGGATATTTATCAACCAGGTTTTCAAATTATCACCCGGGGATAGATATTGCTGCAGGACTTGGCATGCCAGTACACCCGATTATTGATGGTGTGGTAGAAGAGGTTGGTCATGATATTTTTGGGTTAGGAAATTATGTTGTTGTTTTGCATGAAAATGGTTTTAGGTCAAAATATGCCCACATGGGCAGAATACATGTTAGAAATGAAGATAAGGTCACTTCTGAAAAAACACTGGGAGAAGTAGGACTAACTGGTCATACCTCTGGTCCGCATACTCATTTAGAGATTACTTTAAATGGAAATTTTATTGACCCAGCTAAGCTGCTTCCAGAACTGCCAGATATGCCCGCTTCGCCCACTCAGCGAGGCGAGCCTCTGTCAGTATTAGTCAAGAAATGATCTCACCTTCAACTAAAAACATAATAAGAAAAACCACAATGGAATAGAAAATCTTCCTCCTTTTACGTCAAGCTCTTGATCCTTGGTAACGAGAATGCTCTGTTTAACATCCCAGGAGGTTTCTAATTTTTTTAGTGTTCTTAAAGGCGGCATTTCGTTTCTCCATTTGACTTCAATTGGCGTAATATTATTTGGCCCCTTAAATATAAAGTCAACTTCTCCACTCCTGTCTTTATAAAAGGATATTTGTTCTTCCTTTTTAGGACCTCTAAGCCAACGCTCAACCGCGGTGCAGATTAGATTTTCCGCGATAAAGGACATCTCCTCAGTATCAAAAAAAACGTCCTCTGTTCTATTATAAAACGCGTTGCGCAAGGCTACGTCAGTCAAGTAAAACTTGACATTCCCTGATCTTCGTTTTATTAATAAGCGTTTTGTTTTTGTCCGCTCAACCCTAAAAACTAAAAATGTTCTGATAAGATAGCTTAAATATCTATCCAACGTTTCCCAGTGAATATTTAAATTACTTTTCATCTCACCAAGTTTCACTTCTTTTCCATTGTTCTCAATAATATAAGTAAATAAAAACTCCAAATCACGGGGCTTACGGATATTTGCAACTTGTACTAAATCTTCAAAAATTACTTTTCCCACATGTTGTTCCCATAAAACACGCTGACGGGACACAAAATCAAGCTGCTGCCAAGCCCTGGGAAACCCACCACAAACAATAAACCTTTGAAGGTTTGATTCTACGGTTTGCTTACTCCAAACAAAAGCTTTTTTATATACTTCTTGTAAGGCTGGGTATACCGCGTTTAAATCGAATGTATTACTATACGCGTTATGTATGCTTCTTGCTTCTTCAATAATCCCCAGAATCTGTTTGTCTTTATTTTCGTGATATTCAAGGTATTCCCGAAATGAAAACGGCCAAAGAATATACTCAGAAATCCTACCAAGTAAGCTTTCTTTATTTTTTGATTGCAGGTGGAGTGACGACGATCCACTCACCATATAACTGATTGGGAATGATCTATCATAGTAGGTTTTAAGAGTTTTTTCCCAATCTGGAAGTTGATGAATCTCATCAAGAAAAAAATATAACTTGCCTTTGTATAGATCAAGATCCTCCCTAAGTAATCCTTGCATAAAGGTTTGTACTACTATATCGAATATTTTTCTTTTGTCGTACTTAATGCGGACAAACGGATCATCGAAAGAAATATAGAAAATTGTTTTGGGATCAACTCCCTCGTCAAGCAATTCTTTAATAACTTGGCGCATAAGGGTTGATTTGCCTACCTGACGCATGCCAACAATACTAACAATTTGACTACCCACTTTTATTTGATTACGAACATTAACAAATAACTCACGTCTATATGAAGGATCCTTGTATCTATCAATACCCTCCTTACCTTGTTGCCACCAGGGGTTCCATGTCCGCAGTTGAGCGAGTAATTGTACATCAATATCTGCCATATTTTAAGGCTAAAATGATAGTCTTGTACATATACTACACTATAACCGAATAAAAAATCAATATCTAATTCACTCTATCCTGCTAATTTTTCACAAGCTATAATTTCGCCTTGATCTTGTCCTACCTTACCACGCAACATAATATGCAGATCTGAATTATTAAAGTATTTTTGTACAACTCTTTTAACATCGGTTAAACTCACCTTATTTATTTGTTCTGACAATTCCTCTATTGGAATTATTCTTCCCTCTGTTGCAAATTGTGTAACATACAAGTCAGCGAGATAATCTGGTTTTTCCGCAGAAAAATATAGTCTGGCGATACTCCTCTCTTTCGCGCTGGCCAATTCATTAGGAGTGACGCTTTTTATTTGAAGCTTTCTCAGTTCGTCAAAAATGGTTCTTATTGCTTTCTCAATATTTTCTTTGGCAAATCCACCAAAAATAAAGAATATTCCCGTATCCTTAAACTCCATATTATACGATCCGACAGAATAAGCGATTCCCAACTCATAAATAAGTTTTTGAAATATCCTCGCGCTTACTCCCCCGCTTAAGATCTCAGCCAACAACCACATTATAAATCGGTCTTTATGGAAATACGAAACACCAGTAACAAAACCGCAAAGAAGTTGAACTTGTTGTGTATCTGACTGTACAACTTTAGTTTGAATTTTGCGCTTGGGCAATACTGACTTTTGTAATACTGAGATATTTCCTTCCATCTTTACGTTAAAGTATTTTCGAACATATTTCTCTGCCGCTAGTAAAGAAAAATTTCCTACTACTGTGAGTACCATCTTTTGAGGTACGTATAAATCTTGCAAATAAGTCCGTAATTTTGATCCGGTAATTTTTTGAACTGTCTCTTTGTCACCCAGAATCGATCGCCCAAGTGATTGATCTGCACCCCATACCCATTTCATCCATTCTTCCCAAATTACTTGCTCAGAATTATCCATCATTCGCTTTATTTCTTCTACAACAATCCCTTTCTCCTTTTCAATTGTCTTAGACTCCAAAGTCGAATTAAAAATAATTTGAGAAAGATACTTAAAAGCAATCTCTAAATGTTTTTCAAAAACTTTAACACTATAAACAACATGTTCTCTATTTGTATACGCACCAGAGTAACCACCCACTTTTTCGATTTGCTCTGCTAATTTTTTAGCTGTTGGATATAGTTTTGTTCCCTCAAACAACATATGTTCCAAGAAATGCGCCAAACCAGATGTTTCTTTCGTCTCGTAACTGGAACCAGACCTAACACCGATGGAAACAGAAACAGAACGAACTCCCGGAACACGCTGTAAAAATAGCATCAAGCCATTCTCTAATCTAATTAGACTATGTTTAGACATTGCCCTCCTACTACAATCATGTACAACGGTACCTCTTTCACTAACTCTAAATTCAACAACTCTGTAACTTTAGAATCTATATATCCCCCCACCGCCAAATTCACCATTCCTAATTCTGTAGATAAAAGTAGTAAATTTTGGGACATATGTCCTGCCTCCATTAATACATATCTGTATCCCCTATCTCCATATTTCACCCGAGTTCTATCAAGAACTCCTGTAATAATAAAAACCACACTCGCCTTAATGATTGGCTTAAACTTACCCGTAGATTCAAGCAACCAATGCTTCAAGTCCTCTTGTAAAAGAGTTTCTAAACAATTCTCTTTCACATTATAATGATACAAACCTGCCTTTATGCCCTCACCTTCATTAATAACTAACGGATATACCTCAAGAGGATAACGCGCTCCAGCTGAAGGATATGCCCTTTTACTTTCATCTGGTCCAAACCCAGAATCTACAATACCACTTGAATGTAACAACAAATAAGATAAATCATTTATGGAAATAGGTTCACCTGAAAAAGTCCTAGTCGAACGCCTATTTTTTAGTACATTTACTAAAAATGTCTTCCTATTTGGAAAAACTTTTACTAGTTTAACTTTATTCAGGCGCGGATATGTCTTAAAATGAATATTGATCCAAGATTCAGGTATATTTTTATGATCCCGAGCATCTACATTTTTATTATTAGTAGCTCGGTTAAATTTATCCGACAAATACTCCTTTTCGTCTATCATGTTCAATAATATTTTTTTATAATATTTTTTCATAAAAATGGATGAGGAATATTATTAAGTTCTTCAAATGCCTTAGGTCTTCCTAATACTCCCATATCTACAGGCGCATTATATAATCTTCGGAAAGTAAGATAAGGATATTTTTCATCTAAATGTAAAGGCTGCAACTGAGGTATTATCACCTTAACCACCTTTACATCATACTTACATATCTTGGGAGCAGTTATATCAACATAAACAACATTAAACCCTTTCAATCCCAATATTCTTATCAATTCCGTAACTTTTTCTTTGTAAGAACTCCGCCTAAATTTGCGTAATTCATAAGGACCCTTGTTATTTGTCGCACTTAACCAAAAATCCAAATAATGAATTGTACCCGTAGGATACCAAAAAAACGCTCGTTCCTCTATGCTGCTAATGATCTTAGGAGGACTATGTTTAGGCTTCAAATACATATATTCATCTCGAACCCAAGAACGAACCATAAGAGCTTCTTCAGTAGCACCAATCACATTTTGGTTCATATCAAATCCCGCCTTAAGTCCGACACAAACTGCAGGTCCCATACCAATTCTATCAATAACAGTAGCTACAACAGCAGGAACGCCGATATCAGTTGTTATATCATTAATACATAACAACGAACACGAGAAACTCTCTTACCCTATATTCTCTATTCAAGACTACGAATATATCGCTTTTCAAAGCGGAACCTTCGATAGAATAATTTTTTGTGAAAGTTTTATTCATTCCCAAGACAAAGGAAGTTTGATACAAGAAGCAAGTAGAGTCTTAAAACCCAAAGGCGGAATAACAATAGCAGATATATTAATGCATACAGATGAACTAACAAGAGAAGAAGCTGCCATTATGGAAGGGCTCAAAACAAATATGTATACTCCTAATATTACCCATATCCAAGGATTAATTACCCTTCTGTTAGCAAATGGTTTCTCGTGTATAAACCCTAGAGATATAACTGAACATGTTATCGCTCCAACAGATTATTATCCTCCCGACGAACAAAAATCAAATGAAGAAAATCCGCCTCAAGACATAGAAACTCTGCTTACTGGCTTACAAAAGCTACTCAGAGAAGGAAAAGCAGGGTATTATATAATTACAGCACAAAAAAATTGAGCCAGATATGCCCCGGATAAATACTTTAGTTAAGAGATAAAAGTGTAACAGTTTGAACACTTGTCAAAGTTGCAACTTTGGTATATACTTAATATTGAAAAAAGGGAGGTGGATTAAAAATATGAGTCAAACAGCAACACTCAAAGAAGTGAGAGAACAATTGTCAGAACTCGTAGCACGAGTTGCCTATGGTAACCAGAAAGTGGTAATAACCAAATTTGGTAAACCCCTTGCAGCTATTGTCAATTATGAGACTTATGAAAAACTCATGAATCCTGCCAGCAGCTTTACAAATGAAGAGTGGGAAAAAGGATTTGAGTTTATTACAAAAATACAGGATACACCTAAAGACAACTCTAACGAGGAAGCAGATAAAATTATCGAGAAAGAAATTAGGACAGTAAGAGAGTCTAGACATGCTAAGAGCCGTTCTTGACACCAATGTATTTGTTTCTGGTCTTAAAGATAGTAAGACTCCTCCTGGTCAGATATTACAGTTGTGGAAGAAAAACCAATTTATTGTTATTACTTCACCACAATTACTTGCTGAGATACACGAAGTTTTAATGCGTCCTCCCATACTATCCCTCTTAAAACAAACCCCAGCTATTGTAGACAAATTTATTAAATTTCTTATTCAAAGAACATTTGTAACCGAAGGAAAACTTGAGGTTGATGTGTTAAAAGATGATCCGGATGATAATATGGTCCTTGCTACAGCTTTAGAGGGCCAAGCATCATATCTTGTTACAGGAAACGCAAAACATTTTCCATCTGAAGAATATCAAGACGTAAAGATTGTAACACCTCAAGAATTTGTTAATATTTTAAACAGGAAATAGTCAATTCAGGAAATAATTTCTCCTTCAACTTCAGTTAAAGTAGCTCCTCTTAAACCAAATTGTTCTCTTTCCCGATTTATTAATCTTTCCAAAAGATTTTTTAATTCCATTGGATAATCCACATATTTTAAATTAATCTCTCCTTTATTCATTCCAGCAGTATTAATAATAATAGAACCATGGTGTAGAAGTAACCTATCAATGAATGATTGATCAACTTCCAGGTGAGTGATTTTATCAAATAAAGTAGCCGACAATTTAACTCCAAAAATTCCTTTTTTAATCACCACTCTTCTGGTTGTTAGTAAGTATCTATTGGAGTGATAAAGATGCATTGTTTTTAAGGTTGATGAGGATACCAAACCCACTAAACCCCAAATAAGCGCCCAAATTTTCCCGATCCCTAAAAGCCAACCTATCCCTATGCCTAGTCCAAAAAACAACATTCCCGGAAAAAGCATGTAAATAATCAATTTATTTCTCATAAAAGCATGGGACAAACCTGTTGCTAAAACTAGCTCTTCATCTTCTGATAAATATTTTTTAAAAGTCTCTTTTTGTTTTTGTGTTGGAGATTCCCGGTAATGAAACTTAGCCATTAATCAAATTGTAACAGATTTACCAGATAGTGTTTTTATAAACTTTTCTGATCATTCTGTCTTTAGTAATAATTGGTAACCCTGGCTTATTTTCAGCTTCTGGGATAGAAATACCATTATCAATTGGTTCTGCCATGAACTTATTATACTGTCAAATTATAAATTTTTAATTAAATCTTCAGCTGTTTTGAGACCTTGTTTGGTATAGAAGCTATCATAGGCAAATACAGCATCAGCTTTGATTTTCTTGGCAACCACAACTACTGAACAATCTATTAATGTATTCTTCCTGGATCCTTCTGGACTAAAAAGAGCAGTTGCTTCCTTTAGAATGTCTGTATCAACAGTATGAATTATTAACTGGTCATTCTTTATTTTTTCTATAATCTTGGCTGTGACTGCAGGAGTAGGAAGTACTCTTTGGAATAAAGATATTATTTCAAAAAGAACTGAGGTTGGATAGATTAATTCAAATCCTTGGGAGATTAAATGTTGAAATGTCTTGGTAGCCCTGATATTCAGCGGATCGTGAGGAACATATAAAGCATAAATAGCATCTGAATCAACCACTACTTTAGCCATTTTTAGTGTACAAAATTTTGTCTGCCTGTTCTCGTAGATTGGCTGGAACATCCTTTAACTGCTCTCTGCTTTCAATGGCCAATTTAAGAAGCTCCAAATTAGCTTCTATGGATTTAACCTGCTTAAGTCTTTCTAAATCCTCCAGGCTCACAATTGCTGCCTGGGGCTGATTATTAGTAGTCAAAACCACTGCATTTTTTTTCACCTTAACGTCCTCAATAATAGATTTATATGCCTTTTGAAGGTTTCTAGCTGGAATAGTACTGGTATTTAACATAAGATGATTATAATAAATATTATATCATATGTCAATATCAGTAAATGATATCATCATATTAATAATCAGGCATGCCGCCTGGAGGCATTGGAGGAGCTGGATGTTTTTCCGGAGCGTCTGTTATTAAAACTTCTGTGCTCATTACCATCACTGCAACAGAGGCAGCATTTTGCAAAGCAGACCTTGTCACCTTAACAGGATCTATAATCCCTGCTTTGACCAAATCTTTTAAAGTCCCATCCATCACGTCAATCCCCATATTACCAGAAGCTTCTTTTACCTTTGCCAGCGCAATACCATCATCCATGCCAGCATTCTTAATTAACATTCTAAATGGCTGCTCTAAGGCTTTTTTAACCATCTCTACCCCTACTTTTTCCTCATCTCCATCAACCACCACACTATCCAAGACTTTGGCCACTCTTAGTAAAGCCACTTCTCCACCAGCCACAATTCCTTCCTCAATAGCAGCCTTGGTGGCAGCCACAGCATCAATCACTCTTTCTTTTTTCTCCTTAAGTTCCACCTCAGTGGCAGCTCCTACATTAATTACTGCTACCCCGCCAGTTAGCTTAGCCAACCTTTCTTGCAGTTTTTCTTTGTCAAATTCTGAGTCAGATGAGGCTAATTCCCTTCTTATTTGAGCAATTCTTCCCTCAATTTTACTCTTTACTCCTTTTCCATCAACTATTAAAGTATTATCTTTATCAGAGGTTATTCTGCCTGCTCTGCCTAAATCATCTACTTCTACTGATTCAAACTTTTTACCAGTATCCTCAGACAAAACTGTTCCTCCAGTTAACATAGCAATATCTTCCAGCATTTCTTTTCTTCTGTCACCAAAGCCCGGGGCTTTGACTGCCAAAACATTAAATGTGCTTCTCAGCTTATTAACCACTAGCAAAGCTAAAGCTTCACCTTCTACCTCATCAGCAATAATGACTAAATTTTTGGAAACTTGGACAAACTTTTCCAAAAAAGGCACCAAATCAGAAGCAGAGGAAATCTTCTTATCAGTAATTAAAATATAGGCATCTTCAATGGAAGATTCCATTTTATCAGTATCTGTAACAAAATAAGGGGAGACAAAACCTTTATCAAACTCCATCCCTTCTTTATAATCAACTGTCATCTCCATTGTTTTTCCTTCCTCAACAGTTACTACTCCATCTTTACCAACCTTTGCCAAACTTTCGGCAATCAAGTTACCAATTTGAGCATCTGAACCAGAAATAGTGGCAACTTGTGCTACCTCATCAGTGGTTGAGATTTTCTTGCTCAGCTTCTTTAGCTCTTCAACTAAAGCCACAACTGCTTTTTCAATGCCTTTTTTCAAAATCATCGGATTAGAACCAGCTTGAATATTTTTTAATCCTTCGGTGACAATAGCTTTGGCCAAAATAGTAGCAGTAGTAGTACCATCTCCTGCAACATCAGCAGTTTTTGAGGCTGCCTCTTTGAGAAGTTGTGCTCCCATGTTTTCAAACGGGTCTTCCAAGTCTATTTCTTTGGCAACAGTTACCCCATCATGTACCACGTTTGGAGCTCCCCATTTCTTATCCAAAGCCACATTCCTGCCTTTAGGGCCCAATGTTGTTGCCACAGCATCAGTTAAAAGATTAATGCCTTTTAACAAACTCTCTCGTGCAGCACTGTTAAACTTTAGTATTTTCGACATAAATTTATTCCAATATTGCCATCAGGTCATCGAACTTGACTAATTTATATTCTACCCCTAAAACCTTTATCTCATCCCCGCCCCATTTTTTATAAACCACTTTATCCCCAACTTTAACAGGGGATTTTACAGTTTTGCCATTTTCAAATACCATCTCATCTCCAACAGAAACTACAGTTCCCTGGGCTGGTTTTTCCTGAGCAGATTCCGGCAGGATGATACCTGAGGAAGTTCTGGTTTCTGCCTCTGAGGGCTCAACTAAAACATAACCCATTAAAGGTCTTATGGAAACTTTTGCAGTATTACTTTTTTTATTTTTTGGCATATGGAAACTTCGGAGGCAGTAAAATCGTGTTAGATATATACCAAAACTAGCACTGCTTGTCAAGGGGTGCTGGTTAAACAGCCTTAATCTTGCTTCTATATTCTGTCAAAACTTGCGGCCTTTTATCATCCGGATGAAAGTATAAAACACCCTCTTCTATTCTTTCCTTACCTCGAGGT
>Ga0209541_10004086_pt1 | contig 26151 bp, 26 predicted proteins | sample RifCSPlowO2_01_FD_184027 | JGI IMG/M metagenome (GOLD analysis project Ga0209541, IMG submission 184027) | Groundwater microbial communities from Rifle, Colorado - Rifle CSP2_plank lowO2_0.1 (SPAdes) (version 2) | ecosystem: Environmental > Aquatic > Deep subsurface > Groundwater | place... | reverse complement strand
GCCCATCAACGCAAGATTCCTGCCGGCTACTTTCGCCTTCTTCCCCACGCTCGAGGCAAGAAATACATTTGCCCCTCCCACCACGACACTGCCTTTTACTACTCCAGAATCCGTAAAGGTCACATCTCTCGCTGCTATGGTCGCGTTCCTGCCAATTTCTCCTGATACCACGACCTGGCCTCCGACCACCCGCACATTTTGCGTTACCTGCCCGGAAATATGCACCACTCCGCCCACAGCGAGCAAATCGCCATCTATCACGCCATCGACAAAAATCTGCCCGCCCGCGGCGTACACATCCCCGATAACCGTTCCGGAAATCTCTACAACCTCACCTATCGCGCCGTAGTCTTGGTAGATAACTTCTCCCGCAGGAATCACCTTCCAGCCTTTTTCACCCTCCCCTTGCGCAAAAACTAACCCAGGCATAAGAGATGTCAGCGCAAAACACAAAATAACGATATATAACGGCTTCTTCATGACTGCGCGCATTCATTAAATAACTGCACCTGCATGTTATACCAAGCGATTTTTCCTTGCGTCTCCGCGACCAAAGTATTGTATTGATCAACGAACGCGTTGTACTCGGCAACCTTTCGGTTGTAACCCGGACCCACCTTTGGCCGATATGCCTCTAATTCCGCACGCATCTGATCCAACAAGAAGACTATCTCTTCAATTTGGGTTTTTTCGAGCTCAATTGCTTCTTTCAACTGTTCATCGGGAGAATCGCAAGCTGAAAGAGGCAAGACAAACACCTGCGCGGCAATCCATGTGGAGCTTCCTTCGAACACACCTTGTTGTAGCGCAATTCCAATCTCCTGATACCGCGCGCTCAGAATGTTTGCGCGGTGGCCGGGGCTATCCATCCATGCCTGCACCAATGCCTGATCTCCACTGTAATTCCCCAGCGCGAGATTTTCTCCAATGGTGATAAACTCGTATCCCATTTCTTGAGCCACGCCTCCGATACCCACGTCCAACGGTGAAACATGCGCGAAATACTGGAGAGCGAACATATCCTGCGCTTTTGAAGCCGCTATAGTGTCGAGCAAAGGACTTCTTTCGAGCGAATCCAGCCCCGCTTCCTGCCTATGCTCATTCGTCCACTGAAATACCCCCTCGGCGCTCAGCGAAACGGATGGAGCTGCCGGATCGGACGGAAAAATCCTTAGTCCGCCGACTGGCGGAGGAGTAGAAACTTCCTTTTCCGGCTCCTCGAGCGACAGACCGGACGCGATTTCTCCCAGAGTTTGCGGAGATAAAAGGCGCGGCGCCTGCCTCCGCGAAGAGATCAAGTCGTCAAACACGCCGACAGAGAGATTGAGCAAGAAAAACCCTGCGCCAACACCCAAAAGAAGAACCACAACAACAAATTTCATTATCGAATTTCGTACACGAGAGTTACGGATACCTTTACCTCCTGGGAACCTGGCTCAATAGCAGGAGCCGAGACTGCGGAAGGAGCGGCTCCGCCGAAACCAATATCTGCTCTTTCATACACCGGCAGATAGGGAAATCCTCCTTCCTGAATAGAGAGGAGCCGACCGAGGCGAAAATCTCCGGCTCGAGCAACAGCTTTTGCTTTTTCTTTTGCTTTTTGAATTGCCTGCGCGCGAGCTTCACTCTCCATTGCATCCGGACTATCTATGGTAAAAGAAAGCTGCGACACAGAATTCGCGCCATTCTCCACCACACCAGAAACAATTCCGCCAACCTTTGCGAAATCCCGCACCTTTACCTGAACGGTTTGGCTAATGATATACCCCACAATCTCTGCGGGCGGGCAAGCGACCGGCTCTGCGCCAAATGGTCTTGCACAGGAAAACGATTGATAGCGCGGCTCGAGCGAAAAGTTTTGTGTTTTTATATCTTTATCCTCCACGCCCTGCCCTTTTACAAACGCGATGGCGTTATTTACTTTTTCCACATTTTGCTGCTGCAAGTTTGCGATATTTGCACCTCCCTGCGTAATCACGCTAAAGCTGAACTGGGCAACATCGGGAATCGCCACGGACTCCCCCTGCGCGGAAACCGAGAAACTCCGAAATGAAGATGGCTCAACAGATTTTGAGTACGCCTGCACATATACCCACGCGGCATAAACGAAAACTACAACGCCCACCACGCCCGCAACGCCTATGAAATTTTTGATTTGTGTATTCATATTATTGTTATTATACCTTATATTATTTACCCGTTCCAACTTGCGATTGTTCAAGAAACAAGGTTTATGGGATTTCCTTTTTGAAATTCCCCGATATTCTCAATGGTCGTATCGAGAATTCTCTTGAGCGCTTCCCATGTATTAAACGCATTATGCGGAGTAATGATTACATTTGGCATCTCCATAAGCACATGATTAGCAAGCATTGCTTTTAAATCATGCTCATCAGCATGCTCTTCCAAGAGAAGCTCAAGTTCATCTCCGATTGCCGATTCTTCTTCCAGCACATCGAGCGCAGCTCCTGCCAAATGCCCGGTTTTCAAGGCTCCTACTAATGCTGCAGTTTCTACGATGCCTCCCCGGCTTGTGTTGATAAGATAAGCTCCCCGTTTAATCTTGGCAATATTGTTCGCGTTTACAAGATAATGGGTGTGCTTGTTGTAGGGCACATGAAGGGTAAGGATATCGCTTTGGGCAAAAACGTCGGTCTGGGGCAGATACTCAAAACCCATCTGGGCCGCGAATTGCTTGTCTGGGTTGGTGTCTGAAGCGATAATTCGCATTTCAAACCCCTTTGCGATCTGGATAACGTTTCTACCGATTCTCCCTGTGCCTATAACGCCGAGCGTTTTCCCTTTCAGATCGATCCCTCGCAAACCTTCCTTTGAGAAACTCCCGGTTTCGCGGATTCGATCGTATCCCTGGCATATCCTCCGCGTTACGCTAAGGATCAACCCGAATGTATATTCTGCAACGGTATCCTCCCCATAGGATGGCACATTCGCAGCAAGAATCGCGCGCTTTTTGCATGCCTTAAAATCGATGTGGTCGAACCCGGTAGAACGCGTTGCGATCAACTTCAGATTGGGAAACGCATCGAGTACGGCCTTGTCAACTTGTGAATTAATAAAAATAGAAATAACGTTGGCGCTCGTGTCTTGGGGAATATGGTCGCGATCAAGCGCCTCGTCGAAAAACAAAGTTTCTGCTCCAAGCTTTTTGAATCCCGCATGATTCTGGATATATTCTTTTTCCCACTTTTCGATTCCAAAAAATGCAATTTTCATACTTATCGGTCTATACGTTTTACGCCTCGTTTTCTTCAATGGCTAAAAGGCGATTGTATTTCGCAATGCGTTCGCCTCGCGCCAACCCTCCAAGCTTCAGCCCATCGGCTGCCACAGCCCACGCCAAATCAGCCACAAAATCGTCATTTGTCTCTCCTCCCCGATGCGATACAACAACAGCCCAACCCCATTCCCGCGCTTGGCTCACTGCTTCTATTGCCTGCGTTAAGGTTCCTATCTGATCTGGTTTTATAATGACGCCGTTAATAGCATCTTCTTCCTTTGCCTTTTGCATTCTTGTAATGTTTGTTGTCGTGAGATCATCTCCCGCAATAATACTCTTTTCTCCCATTTCCTCTTTCAGCTTCTTGAAATTTTCAAAATCATTCTCCTTAAATGGATCTTCAAGATAAAAAAGCTTCATCTGCCTATATAAAGCAAATAATTCTGCCGGGGGCAAATCAACATTATTGGCCGCAGCATCCATACCCAAATCAATATCGGCTTCTCTCCCCAGCAACCCCAATGGCTCTAAAGCATCTTTGAAGTTGGCAACAAGACCACCTTCATCTCCAACATCTGCCTTCAGCTCGTCTCTCAACGCTTTATACACGCGTCTTCCTATCTCGACGCTCCGCGCAATTGTGTTTGCCTTTGGTATTGCGAGATACTCTTGAAATACAAGATTATTATGCGCGTGCATGCCGCCTTCGAGCACGTTAATAAACAAGCGTGGCGCGGCAGGTTTCGTCTGGTATATCTCGCTTATATGCTTCCACAAAGGCATGCGCCGTGATTCTGCTCCAAGGCGCGCGCAAACTCGCGAAACAGCAATACTCACATTCGCGCCAACTTCGAGCTCAACGAGTTTTCTATCTACAGCGAGCTGGTCCACACCATCCATCCCTTTGAGTGTTGGCGCAACAACACTCTGAACCTGCTCCACGGCATGCTCTGGTTTTACATACTCTGCCTCGAATGTGCCCTTACTTTCCCCTTCTGGAGCTGAACCTGAAACCCGTATTCCATGTTCATCTCCAAGCTCAACGCTCAACGTCCACTCTCCTCTCGAGTTTAATATCTTTCTTGCTGTAAGCGATGAAATAGTTGCCATATGCTAGTTTTCCTTTTCCAGTTTTGCGATTTGCATAATGGTAGGCATAACAGCGTCGGGATTCAAAGAAATACTTTCTATGCCGCGCTCAATCAAAAACTTGGTGAATTCCGGGTAGTCAGACGGAGCCTGGCCGCAGATACCCACGTACTTGCCTTTTTCCCTGCACTTGGCAATCACCATTTCCACCATATGTTTTACCGTTAGTTCATTCTCGTTTGCGATGGTTCTCCCGATTCCAGAATCGCGGTCAAGACCCAAAGCCAATTGTGTCAAATCATTTGATCCTATGGACATACCGTCGAATATTTCAAGGAATTCATCCGCCCGTATTACATTCGAAGGAATTTCACACATCACATATACGCGAAGGCTCTCGTCCTGCTTTCTCGACAAACCATGTTCTTCCATAAGCGCCAGTACTTTTTTCCCCTCTTCTGGTGTCCTGCAAAACGGCACCATGGGCGTTATGTTCTCAAGCCCCATTTCTTCCCTCACTTTTTCCAGAGCTTCACATTCCAAACCGAAAGCATCCCGGAACCGTTTGTCGTAATACCGTGAAGCTCCGCGCCATCCCAACATAGGATTTTGCTCCACAGGCTCGTATAATTCTCCGCCAATAAGCTGACGGTACTCATTGGTCTTGAAATCGGAAAATCGAATAATGACTTCGTGAGGCCAAAAGGCGGCCCCAATTTTTGCTATTCCTTCTGCCAGTTTGTCCACATAAAACTGCGTTTTATCTGCATACCCTCCGACAAGAGCATCAATCTGCTTTTTTACTTTACCGTTAAGCTTCTTGTAGTTAATCAGCGCATTGGGATGAATCTTGATATATGAATTAATAATAAATTCAAGGCGCCCCAACCCAACACCTTGTACCGGCAGATACGCATTTTTGAACGCCTCATCGGGAGCTCCGATATTCACCATCACATGAGTCTTTGTCTCTGGCACTTTATCTAATTTATGTTCTATGATTTTAAATTTTGCCGCTCCCGCATATACCATGCCTTCGTCGCCGGAAGAACAATCCACGGTTATTGTTTTTCCTGTCCGTAATTTCTTCGTCGAGCCGCCCGTGCCTACAATGGCTGGGATTCCAAGTTCTCTTGAAACAATTGCCGCATGCGAGGTACGCCCCCCTTTGTCTGTAACAATGGCTGAAGCTATCTTCATAATAGGTTCCCAGTCTGGATCGGTAATTTCTGTCACGAGAATTTCACCTTTCTGGAAGTTACCGATGTTTTTTGCGTGTTCGATGAGGCGTGCTTTGCCCGTTGCGATTTTTGTGCCAACAGCCATGCCTATTACCAAAGGAACTTTCTTTTCTTTCAGCCGGTATTCTTTATACACGTTTTTCTCTGCCGTGGCGTGTACGGTTTCCGGCCTTGCCTGCACGATATACAGTTTTTTCGATAGGCCATCTTTTGCCCACTCAATATCCATAGGCTCTTGTCTGCTGTGCTTTGCAGAAAAGTGTTTTTCTATTGCGACACCCCATCTGGCAAGCTGCAGCACTTCTTCATCAGTAAGGGAAAATTTCTTGCGAGCGCGTTCTGGCACTTGTACTTTTTTAATTCCTTTTTCAGCGTAAATCATCTTTTGTTTTTTCGCTCCCAAATCCTTTTCCAAAATCCCTTTATTCGCCTGTTCCAGCACTGGTTTAAACACCACAAACTCATCTGGCGTTACTTTCCCTTGCACAACCATCTCACCCAACCCATACGAACTATTTATTATAACCACTTTATCGAAGCCGGTTTCAGTATCAATGGTAAACATGACACCGCTGGAGGCTTTATCGGACCTTACCATCTCTTGCACCCCAACCGACAAAGCTACGTCAAAATGCGAAAATCCCTTATCCACCCGATATGAAATCGCGCGGTCGGTAAAAAGAGAAGCCATGGCTTTTTTTACCGCCTGCAGAACCGCTTTCCCGCCGACAACGTTTAAATATGTTTCTTGCTGCCCGGCAAATGAAGCGCCCGGCAAATCTTCTGCCGTGGCAGACGAACGCACGGCAACGCCAAGACGTTTTCCTAATTTTTCGTAAGCTTGCGTAATTTCTTTTTGGAGCTCCGCGGGAAGTTCAGCTTTCAAAATAATTTGGCGGACTGCCTTCCCTCTGCCCTGCAAATCCTTCATATCGCGCGTGTTGAGCCCTCGCAACGCTTCCTTTATTTGCTTGGCAAGGCCCGCCTTTTCCAAGAAATACCGATAGGCATACGAAGTTATGGCAAAACCATTGGGTACGTGAATTCCCAACGGCACCAGTTCTTGATACATTTCGCCCAGCGCGGCATTCTTTCCCCCTACGAAAGGCACATCTTCAATCCTAACTTCTCCAAACCAGAGAATAAATTTTTCTTGTTTGCTCTTCCCCATATTTAGTAAGGCTAAGCCTTACTATTCTTTTATTGCGATAATAAGGTCGGAAACATTGGAGCCGGTATTTCCGGTTACCACATAATCGCCGGTTTCCTCAAAAAACGAAAATGACTTATTCTCTTCGAGATACTCTTCTACTTCTAAATGCTTTTTTGCTGCGTGCTCTTTCGCAACGGAATCCGCTATCGCTCCCGCATACTCGGTATTATCCCTTCCATCGGAAGCGAATGATAGGAGGAGTTCGCCGCCTTGCACAAACTTTAATGCAGAAAGCGCAAGTTCGAGGTTTCTACCACCTTCGCCCGCCTCGCCCGACTCGCCTTGCGCTGAAGCGGACTCGCGGGCGAGTCGAGGCGGGCCCGCCTTTTTCACCGTAACGGTGGTCTCCCCTCCATATAGTAGCACAGATTTGCTCGGAGCCTCGTGCATTTCTTCCACAAGCTCTTTCGCAATGTCACGCGCTTCCCCAGTAAGTTCTGCCGTTTTTATGTGCGGTTCAAAACCGAGCTCTTTTGCTTTTTGCGCCATTGCATATAAGGCAGTGCGGTTTGACACAAACAAAATATTTTGCACTTTCTCAAAATACTTTTTATCCTTTGGCGTCTCGATCAAAAATTTCTCGTATTGCCCAACCCCATACTTTTCGAGCACTTCTTTTGCGTCGTCTCTCGTGCTTTTATCAAACATTGTAGGACCGGAAGAAACCACACCCACATCGTTTCCTGGCACATCAGAAAAAATCAAAGATATTACTTTTGCGGGATATGCGTATTCTGCCAAATAACCGCCTCGCGCAAGCGACAAATGTTTCCGCACTATATTTAACTCCTGAATGGCAACGCCTTTTGTGAATAGATGTTTTATTATTTCTTCCTCATGCTCGCATGTATGTTTCTCCGGTTGGCATAATAATGCCGACCCTCCGCCAGAAATCAAAAACAGCACAACGTCATTTTCTGTCATTTGTTTAAGGAATGCGATGATCGCCTTTGTAGCCTCTTGATCACGCTCAGTAGAAAAAGGGTGGTCACCTTGCAAAAAACGGACTTTTTGAAACTGTCCTTCTTGAATATCCAACACCAATCCATCGGTAATCTTTGCGCCCAATACTTTTTCTAGAGCCAATACTCCCTGCGTTGCGCACTTGCCGATTCCTACAACAAAAAGCCGCTCACTGCTGTCGAGCGGCAAATTCAGCTTTGCCAAACCCTCTTCCACCACTTTTCTCGTGTCTATGGCCTGCAAACCAGCCTCTGCGATCTCCAACGCAGCCTTTCTCAAGGGTGTTTTGGCGAGCTCGCTCAAATTCTGAATCTTCTGCATTCTACCATTATACACGCTCCTCTCGTATTCCAAAACATGGAGGCCATCCAAAAGAAACTCCTTCGCGGAACCTCGTTTCAAGAGTTTCTTTTGCTTGCGTGTAAAAGGGAGATGCACGATTTACGCTATACAAAAGAATAGGCCTCTCTGGGAAACCCAGAGAGGCCTTCGGTCACTAATCGTGTTCGTACTTCCTCATGTCAATCACGTAGGGCGTGGCCACCACCATGGGGCGGTCGCCCACCCTGACAACCGCTATGTTGCGGTCCCTATGGTCGGGGAAGGCCTCGCGGATCGCCAACCAGAAGAGATTCTCCAGGGCCTGCTGCCTATTCCAGGCCTCGCACAATTTCGTCTGATCCACCCCGTATGGGAGATCCTTTGTCGCCTTCGCGGCGACCTCTGCCCTCTCGAGGAGAGTGTGGAACCGCAGCATCTCGGGCATCATCTCGCCCAAGATAGTGTCGTTCGGCCCGAGCGGCTCTGCGGGAGGTAGAATATACTCTGCCTCCGTGATGGCCTCGGCCTCCGCAAGGATCCGGTCCAGCATTTCGCGGAACATTCTTCCCCCTTGTTCGCTGGCTTCAAATTTAGCGGTTTTCCCACCAGCAAGCGCTGGCGATACATTAACACGCTACCGAAAAAAAGTCAAATTTTGCGCCCGCGAGTTCAACAAGTAAGTGCACCAGCATACAAAAGAAATGCCGGCAGATTATGCTCTCCGGAACGCAAGGGAAACGAAAAAGAAAGCAGCTGCCACCAGTACAATAATTGGCCCAGGGGGCAGGTTGTATACCGCTGCAATTCCACCGCCAAGCACGGCGCTTAAAGCGCCGAAAGCCGCGCTTAGCAAAGAAAATCCCCGGAACCGCAAAGCCATATTACGCGCGGCCACAGCCGGCAGAATAACCAAAGCTCCCATTAAAAGCGTCCCCACGACTTTTACTCCAAGCGCAACCACAAGAGCAACCAAAAGGAGAAATAGCAGGTTCGACCGCTTTACCTTCACTTTCGCAGATTCTGCCAAGTCTCTTGAGATAGTGCTTATAAGCAAATCCTTTTTAAGCCAGAATGCGGTAGATAGAATGAGGAGGGAAAACACAACCGCCAAAAGAGCATCAAAGAACGCAACATCCGATACGTCTCCAAACAAAGCTTCCAAAAGCTCCGGCTCTGGCGTAAGCAAGACACCAATGGCAAGACTAAACGTAAAAAACACTCCCACCAAAGCTTCTGTGGGAAGATTGGTTTTTTCTTCTATCGCCCAGATTGCAACCACCGCTATGAATAAAAAGAAAAACGCGCCCAAAAACGGGTTCACATTGAATAAAAGCGCCAGAGCAATTCCTGGCAACGCTACGTGCGACAAAGCATCGCCCACCAAAGCCATGCGCCGCAACACCATAAAAGAACCCAAATACCCTGCGGCAACTCCGACAAAGACGCTTGTCGTAATTCCCAAAAGCATGGTGGTATCAAGAAAAGGAAAAATCATATTTGTTTGTGTGTATGATGGAACAACGCTGAATCGCCATACAACTTCTTCAAACTTTCTGAAGTAAGCGCCTCTTCCGGCCTGCCAAAACATACAAGTTTTTTATTTAAGCAAAGCACTTCGTCCGCATAGCGATACACCACATCCAAGTCGTGCGAAATCAGCACAATCGTAAGCCCTTTTTCTTTGTGCAGGCGCAACAACAAGTTATAAATCGTTTCCTCTCCTCCCAAATCAATGCCCGCAACAGGCTCGTCAAACAAAAGCACGTCGGGATTTCCCATAATCGCAAAGGCAACCAAAACTCGCTGCAGCTCTCCCCCAGAAAGCGCGCCAAGCTGACGATCCCGCAGCGAATCATCGTGTATGCCAACTGCGTTGAATGCCTCTGCAATTTCGGGGTCCCTACCGCGAAACCCCAAAAATTCGTGCACGCTCAAAGGCAAGTCGCGCTCAACAGCAAGCTTTTGGGGCACATACCCAATTTTTACTCCTTTTTCCCAGGAAATTGTGCCTCGATAGGGCACCAACCCCAGCAAAGCGCGAAACAGCGTGCTTTTGCCAGCGCCATTCGGCCCCACGATTGCCAATGCATATCCTTTTTTGAGCGAAAAAGAAATATTGGAAAGCACGCTTTCTCCACGAAAGTTTACATACAAGTCTTTTACTTCAAGAATCACAGACTCTTTCATCTACCCTCGGTACAGAGGCAATTAAAATATTACTATTGGAGAAAATGCTGAACAAAAAACAAGAGAATAATCGCAAACCCTATCCACACAAATACCGTTGCGAGAAAAAGACTTCTGCGCAACGCAGTCGGGCTTATTTGCTTAAGGGGAAGCAGGTAAAATAATGTCAAGCTTGCCGCGTACACAACCAAAACGCCAATGCTTTTTGTCAGCCAGTGGTGGCCGGCTAAACCTGCCAATATATTCTTCAACGCGGGAGATAATTCTGCAGCCACCGTGATTGCTGTTACGAAAATACTTGCGGCAATCGTGGCCAAAACTGATGAATAAATAACTTTGATAGTATTCATACTAAGACCATCTCGCGGCTGCTGAAATAATATACCCCATTGCTCCTATGGCGAGCGCCACTGCGACCATGGAGCCAATAAACAAAATGGTTGGGAGTTTAAGTTTTGAGTTGGAAAATTGCTCTTTGCTCAAAAAAGAAATGAATAACGCGGTCAACGCCATGGGGATAATAAACAGAAAGACATGCTCTTTTGTTTCCATGGCCACCGCGTGCGCCCATGGCGCTGCGCCCGCCTTAATAATGGGCTTCACCAAAGGCCCGTAGAACTTTATATAGTAGTATCCGCCAATAATCCAGCTCAACAGAAAACCAGCGAGGCCGATAAACGCCACGATCCGAAGCCGAAATCGCTTCACTGGTTCCGCGATAAATTCTCCCAAAAGCCACAAGAAAAAATCAATGCCAATAATCGCAAATCCCAGATGCAACCCTACCAATACCGGCTTGCTCATGAGCAGAGGAAAAAAAGTGTTCATCGTGTTTAAAATATAGATTACTCTAGTATATACCTTGGCGATATCTCTCGCAAGCGAATGCCCCTACTCCATATCTTTTGCATAAGTACCAGAAAGGGCGGCGGCGTTTAATTTCAGGCGTTTAAGGAATGCCTGTTGGGCGGCTTTAATTTTTGCGCTGTCGCCACGCCAGATTTGAAGCACCGGCTCTTGCAGCGCGCGGGAAAAAGAAAATGTTAGTGGCCAATCCGCCGGCTGGCGGACCAACTTTACAATTTCGTTTAAGTTCTCTGTCGCTTGCTGCGGACTTTGCCCACCAGACAAAAACACAATTCCTGCCACCTCTTGTGGCACAGAATTTTGAAAGGTCCGCACCGTGGCTGCAGCTACCTGCTTTGCATCTGCCTGCTGTAAACAGTCTTTACCGGAAAGCACCATGCTGGATTTTAAAATAAGTCCTTTTAGATCAACTCTTTTCTCATGCAAAGCAGCAAATACCGCCCTAAGCGTGTTTGTGGTAACTTCTTCTGCTTTCTCTATGGTATGATTGCCTTCGAGCAGTACTTCTGGCTCCACTATCGGCACAAATCCTTCGTCTTGTGAAACTTCTGCGTATTCTGCCAAAATTTCCGCGTTTTTTTCGATAAGATCCTGTGTAGGAATATTTTCTCCAATCGCAATAACCGCTCGCCATTTTGTAAACTTGGCTCCCATCGCGCGGTATTCTTTAAGCCTACTGGCCAGACCTTCTAATCCCTTGGTTATTTTCTCGCCGGGATGACCCTCAAAATCACCAGTACCTTCGTCAACCTTAACACCAGGGATAATGCTCTTTTCTTCTAAAAGCTTTGCGAAGGGTATGCCCTGGTCAGTCTGTTGGCGAATAGTTTCGTCGTATAAAATAACACCGCTTAAAAACTCCGCTATCCCTGGCATCGTGAGGAGTAGTTCTCGCCACTGCCTGCGCATTTCTTCTGTTTGTTCAACGCCTACGGCGAGAAAACGCTTATTGCAACTTGGGGTGCTTTCATCGGCAGCTAGAATTCCCTTCCCCTTTATCACGAGTTGTCCAGCAACTTCATAAATTCGCGTATCCATATTCTCTTTTTATACCGCATTATGCTACAATACGCCATATGATTGCTGTGAATAAACTCGGCGTTGTGCTGGAAGCCACGAATAACTTGTTTGAGCGCACAGCCGTGCTCAATCCGGGAACATGGCAGGAAGGGAATACCGTACATATGTTTTATCGCGCGCTGGACGAAGACCATTGTTCCACTATTGGATACGCAAAACTCGACGGCCCCATGAATGTGGTGGAACGATGGGAAAAACCTTTCCTCTTTGGTACAAACCCCTACGAGCATAAAGGCATGGAAGATCCGCGCATCGTGAAGATTGAAGACACGTTCTACATGTTTTACGTTGCCCACGACGGCAAGAACGCCGTTACTGCCTATGCGACGAGCAAGGATCTGCGCAACTTTGAGAAGCAAGGCATTATCAGCCCGCCTATTGCTTACCGCGAATTCGATGAGCTTAACGATGAACTGGAGCTCAAAGACGCGTATTCTTTTTTTGCCGACTACTACCAGGAAGAAGCAGGAATAGATGTTCTCATCTGGCACAAAGACGTATTCCCGTTCCCGCGCAAAATCAATGGGAAATATGCCTTACTACACCGCATTTTGCCAGACATCCAAATAGCATTTTTTGATAATTTCAAGCAGCTTCAGCAGCGAGAATTTTGGTTAGAGGAGCTCAAAAAACTTCCCGAACGCGTAGCCCTTGAAAATACCCATTGGTTTGAATCGAGAAGCATCGGGGGAGGATGCCCACCTATAGAAACAAAAGATGGCTGGCTTATCATTTTCCACGCAGTAGAGGCAAGAAACCGGGGCCGCGTGTACCACGCGTGCGCGGCGCTTCTTGATAAAGATAACCCTCTCAAAGTCATTGGCCGGCTTCATGAACCCCTGTTTTCTCCGATGGAAGAATGGGAAACACAGGGATTTGTTTCTAACGTGGTTTTCCCGACCGGAACCGCCCTGTTTGAAGATATATTGTATATCTATTACGGCGCCGCGGACAAGCGCATTGCCGCGGCTTCCGTAAGCCTTTCTGCGCTCATTGCGGAAATGAAAGACCCAACGAAAAGACACGACCATGGCAAACGGTAAATCCGACTCTATCCTCTATCTGTCTACGTACCCTCCCCGAGAGTGCGGCATTGCTACATTCACGAAAGATCTGGCAGAAGCATTGCAACGCAAGTACAACCCCGCTCTCAAGCCCAAAATTCTTGCTATCAACAACGACATTACCGATATTTTCTCCTACGATAAGCATGTTATCCGACAGATTTGCGCTGGAAACATTGAAGATTATATCGCCTTAGCTCAAGAACTCAACGAAACGCCCGAAGTAAAACTCATTCACATCCAGCATGAGTTCGGAATTTTCGGCGGCAACTGGGGTGACTATCTTATCCCCTTCTTTCAGACGGTCCAAAAGCCGGTTATCGTTACATTTCACACCGTACTCCCAAACCCCAGCTCTACTCTTTCACGAGTGGTGAAATTCATATTGCAACATGCCCAAACGATTATTGTCATGAACGAATTTTCCCGCCAGATTCTCATAGAAGACTATGGCGCGGCAGAAGAACAGATTGCGGTAATCCCTCATGGCATTCCCTACGTAGCCTCTCCCAACGGCCAGACCGAAAAAAAACGCATGGGCCTAGAAAACCATTTCGTACTTTCTACGTTCGGGCTTTTGAGCCCCGGCAAGGGCATTGAATACGCCCTGCGCGCGCTCCCGCCGGTCGCGAAGCGCTTTCCCGAACTCCTGTATCTTATCATTGGAGTTACTCATCCAATCGTACGGAAAGCGGCTGGCGAAAGCTACCGCAACTTTCTCCAGGGAGAAATACGTCGTTTAGGACTCCAACACCATGTGCGATTTTACGATAAATACCTTTCTCTTGAGGAAATTACCGCCCTCCTACGGAGCACAGACGTTTACCTTTCCCCTTCACTCGATCGCAACCAATCTTCAAGCGGTACGCTCTCATACGCCTTAGGCTGCGGCACCCCGGTAATCTGCACCGACTCCCTATACGCCCGAAGCCTTGTAACCCCCAATATGGGAATTCTCGTGGAGCCCAAAAAACCTAAAGCCATTACCAAAGCGCTCTTAGAACTTTGCCGCGATCCCCAGCGCCTCAAGGAAATGAGCAAAACTGCATTCGCTGAAACACGGCATATGACTTGGCCAAACGTCGCGCTTGGGCACTTTAACCTATACCAAAAGTTTGTCCGCCTGTACGACGAACAAAAACTTCCCGAACTCACCTTGCAGCACCTTCAAAGACTTACCGACGACTTTGGAATCATCCAGTTCGCAAAGCACACAAAACCCGACCTGCGCTACGGATACTCTCTAGACGATAACGCCAGGGCGCTTATTGTAGTTTCCTCTGCTCTCAAGCATGGAAAACCCGAAGCTCTTGAGCTTGTGGACCGATATTTCAAATTTATCGCGCGCATGCAGCGGCCAAGCGGAACTTTCGCAAACCTCGCGAGCGGCAAACGTAAAATTGTACGCCAGGAGCTATCAGAAGACGCGCAAGGAAGAACACTCTGGGCTCTTGGATATAGTATGAATCAAGACGCCGTACCCGCAGAAATGCGCCAGAAAGCAGAAAAGATGTTCCGCAAAGCGATTCCTGCTGTTCGAAAACTCACTTCTCCGCGCGCCATCGCTTTCGCCATGCTCGGCCTCTTTTATTACACGAGAGTGAAACCGAACGCGAGCACAAACAAACTTTTGCGGCAACTTGCCGGCCGGCAGATTGCAGACTATCTTGCAGCCGCGGGAAAGGATTGGCTCTGGTTTGAACAAAGTCTCACCTACTCAAACAGCAAACTTCCAGAGTCACTCTTGTATGCGTATCTTGCAACAAAAGAAAAATCATACTTGCAGATAGCCGAAAAAAGTTTAAATTTCCTGATCGACATTACCTTTGAGAAAGGATATTTCTCGCCCATAGGCCAAAATGGCTGGTACCTCCGGAATGGCAAACGCGCGTATTTCGATCAGCAGCCGGAAGACGCCTCTTCTATGGTACAAACGTTAGCTGCGGCTTGGCATGCCACGGACAATCCCAAATACCGCAAACTCGCGCTCGACACTTTTCAGTGGTTTCTGGGGAAAAACCATTTGAATCAAATAGTGTACGATGAAGTAACTGGAGGATGCTACGATGGACTTGGCCAGCACACGCTCAACCTGAACCAGGGAGCGGAATCAACCATTTCGTATCTGCTGGCCCGTTTAGCTGTAGAAGAATTATGATACAAACCGCAAAAGAAAAAGCGATTGGGGTGTTGGAGCATTGCGCAAAACCAACGGGCTTTTATGCTTCCGGCCTCCCGGGCGGATACGAAGCAACATGGGCGCGCGACAGCATGATTACGTCTCTTGGTGCTTCGCTCGTGCGTGAAGTGCGTGAAGCGAGGCTTCACACATCGTTTCGCAAGAGCATAGAACTTTTGAGCAAAAACCAATCTGAACTTGGGCAAATCCCGAACGCCGTGGGAAGCTACAACACCGACCGGCAATCTGATGTCACCTTCAACTCCATCGATTCGTCGCTCTGGTATCTCATCGGACATCACGTGTATGCGAAAGCGTACAAGGATCAATCGCTCCTGCGGAAATATAAAAGGAATGTCGAAAAAGCTTTGTTCTGGCTCAAATCTCAAGATCCGAACGAAGATAAACTTTTAGCGCAGCAGCCCACGATGGACTGGCAAGACGCTTTCCCGCATAAATACGGGCATGTAATCAATACGCAGGCCTTATACTACGGGGTACTGAAAATGTACGGGAAAACCAAAGAAGCGGAACACCTCAAGCAAGTGGTGAACGGTGAAATTGAAAAATATCTTGCAATGTACGACCCAAAGCTTGGATATTATCTCCCCTGGAACTGGAAGAATCACGATGGGGATCGCGAACAGGAAGAATGGTTTGATACGCTCGGAAATCTGCTGGCGATTGTAACAGGACTCGCGACAAAAGAAATCGCAAACTCAATACTTGAATACATTGAGAAAGAAAAAATCAACAAACCTTTTCCATGCAAAGCGATCTGGCCTCCTCTAAAACCCGGCGATAAAGAATGGCATTCCTATTTTGAAAAATGCGACGCCCGTGAGCCCTATGCCTATTTGAATGGCGGAGTATGGCCGTTTATTGGCGGCTTCTACGTTGCGGCGCTTGTAAAAATACAGCAATATGCCAAAGCAGGACAAATGTTAGAACAACTCGCGCTCGCCAACAAACAAGGCAAACAAAAAGAATGGGAATTTAATGAGTGGCTTCATGGCCAAACAGGCCAGCCCGGCCCAAACAGTACGCCCTATCAGGCATGGTCTGCCGGCACTTTTCTCTTCGCCGCAGAGTGCGTCTCCCGCCAATCCGTCCCCTACTTCTAGGAAAGCTCCAAACGAGCTTTGATGGTGTCGCTCATGGAGCGGGCGATGTCACGATAGTGAAAGTTTTTGACCGCGTGCTCCCGGGCGAGCCGGCCCATTTCCGCTCTTCGATCGGTGTTGCTCAAAAGCAAAAGCAAATGTTCAGCAAGATCGTCTACATTCGCCCGATAGGCGAATGTTTTGGGTTCGTCGAACACAATACGCCCTTGCTTTTTGAATCCCATATCGGGATAAATAATTTCGCTCTCCAGATTAACTGTTTCTGCGACCCGGGCGAGAAAACCGGTTTTCCCGTGCACAATGGTTTCTTTTGGCCCCATGGCATCAATGGATACCACTGGAATGCCACAGGCCATTGCTTCCACCTGAATCATTCCATATCCTTCAAGGCGGCTGGGAGCGGCGTATATGTCAGCCGCGTTCAAAAGAGCTGGCATAAACTCGCGCGAACAGGATCCGGCCACGAATTTGATTTTGTTTTTGTCTAACCCAAGCTGCTCAATAAGCTCGAGTTCCTCGTCGGCATGGTCGCGCTCATCTTCTTCCTCCCAGGACTTGCAAATATATTTCCATTTAGGGAATTGCTTATCTATTTTTGCCAATGCCTGAAGTACTTCCTGCGCGCCTTTGGAAGTTACATCGCCCCCAACCGTGAGAATCATCTTTTCGTCCTCCGCCACCCCAAACATTTTTCTGATAGTCCGCACTTTGGGATCGCTCTTTGATACGGGATAGAACATTTCCGGCTCCACCCCAATATGAGATACGACAAAATTTTTGGTATTCACTCCGTCTCTCTCGTATGTTTGGCGCACCCAATCGGAAGTTACAAACACAAGCGGTAAATTTCCGATAACATCGTGGTAATTGGCGACCCATCCGTCTGCCACGAGCCAGGGTACCGGCTGAACACCGAATTCTTGCGGGTGCAGAATGAGCTCTGGAGTATACCCCCAAAATCCAATTCCCAAAGCAACATCCGGCCGAAATGTTTTATACAACCATTCTTTCTGCAAATCAGACCTCCAGTGGCAAGGCATTGCCTCCTCGCCGTTTTCCTTCATTCCGCGCAAGAGCATATCTCCCTGCAGGCTCAAGCCATCGGTTTCCGGAGGATACGCATACAACACAATGCTACGCATTGAATTTCTAATTTTTAATTTCTAATTTTTAAAACACGAAAAGTTTCGATTTTTGAGCAACTTCGGTTTTCAAAGCTGGATGGGCGAAACCCGTACAACTGCTTTACCACATTGCGCTTTGCTTTCCACTCGGCGGTTGACAGCTTTACTTCGTAGGAAGCATGCTCGCGTGGCTGCGCGATCTTCTTTTTTTCATCAAGCATATACGCAAAGAAAAAAGCACTTTTCGTCTTCAGCTCTTTCTCCTTAAGCATTTGCTTTACTGCGAGATGCACTGCTTTATGGCGCCAATGGCCGTACTCGCCGTTTGCCCCGTGCGTAAACAAAACATCCCATGCTCCGCCAGCTGGCGGATTAGGAAGTTCTGCCTGTATGATTTTCTGAACCGCGGGAATACTCTCTTGGATATTCAAAAGTCCTTCATCCTCCAGATCACAGATGATTCCCCGCGCGCCATAATGCTTCGCCACGCGCATAAACTTCGGCATCCGGTCAGAATCGCTTTTCCTGCAGAGAACAAAAATCGTCCACCGCACGTTTCTTTGCCGCGCAATGGTGCCGCCCATCCAAATCGTTTCGTCGTCGGGGTGCGCTACAACAACAAGTGCATTGCTCCCGTTTTCAAACTCGAGCTGTTGCATGGCAATCTCTGTATTTCTTTCCAGAACCGCACGGACACGGAACTCCACCTATAAAACTTTCCGCAAGCTGAGAGCTAGACTGCACTTTCCCTCCCTCTCCCATATTAAACACCATTCTGCATCCTATTTCATCGCATACCAAAACTTCCGGCGTATTGTCTTGCTTCCGGTCGCCTCCGTTGGCGAAAATATGAGGGCGAAGCTGTTTGAGTTCTTCACACACACTCATGTCTTCGGGGTCAGGCGGATGATTCGTCAAGACAACTCTATCAACCACACTCAAAGCTTCCAGAATTTCTACGCGCTCTTCTTGCGGCATAAATACGAACCCTTTCTTTTTCAAAAGCCAATTATCGTTGTTCAAAATGACAAGAAGTTCGCCGCCAAGTTTTCTTGCTTCTTGAAAAAGCCGCACGTGCCCAATATGCAAGGGATCAAAACCCCCGCTCACGGCAACCACAATACGCTCACGCGATTCTTCGCTCATAGTAAAGATATTCTACCAAAATGTTCCAGATACCACAACAAAACGCCCCTCTCCGCCATTTGGCGGATCGGGGCGTTTTGTATTGTTACGCTCTGTTGACATTCACGGCATTGGGCCCCTTTGGGCTGTCTGCCACGTCGAATGTCACTTCGTCACCTTCGCGGAGTTCATTGAACTGCACGCCTCGGAGTTCGTTTGAGTGAAAGAACAAGTCTTTCTCCTCTCCCTCCCGAGAAATGAATCCGAACCCGCGATCGGTGAGTCGAGCGATTTTTCCTTTTTCCATTGCTGTAAAAGAAACCGGCTGATTAGAATCCTGCCTTCCGACAGGCGAATCAAATACAGAGTGCTGTACGATAAACCCGACTTCGCTTCTCTTACAGGTCTGATTTGACAAGAGTCATCTTACCATATCGGTACAATATTGTCAACAGCTCTATTCCACAAAGGTTAGAGCAATCCCCTTTTGGTTTGCCCGGCCCGTCCTTCCTATCCTATGGACATAATCCTCGTAGGTAGCGGGGATGTCGAAGTTAATCACATGGCTTACATTGGCAATATCCAAACCGCGAGCCGCGACATCAGTAGCAACAAGAATTTGCACATGATTATTCTTAAACAAATCCAATGCCTGGCGCCTTTTTGCCTGCGGCTTATCTCCGTGGATCGACATAGCTCGGAGTCCGCGTTTGTCGAGCTCCCGCGAAAGTTTCTCTACGCCGTGTTTCGTTCTGCCAAACACAAGCACTTTTTGAAACTCGCTTTTATTCTCCAGCATCTCACACAACTTCTCCAACTTCTCTTTCGCGCCCTTCACCCGCACCACATCCTGGTCTATACACGATGGCGTTTCCCGGGATTTTACCGATATTTTTATCGGCTCTTTCAAAAACGTGCGGATAAGCGTTTCTATGGCTGGCGGAATAGTAGCCGAAAACAGCAAGGTCTGGCGTTTATCTGAAAGCTGGCTCATCAAGAATCGAATGTCGTCGATAAATCCCATGTCGAGCATACGGTCTGCTTCATCAAGCACGATATTCTGGAAAGTTCCAAGCAAAAGCTGTTTTCTTTTAACCAAATCCTTGAGACGGCCCGGCGTTCCAATAACAAAATGCGGGCCGCGTCGAAGGCTTGCGATTTGCGCTCCCATGCTTGACCCTCCTATGCATACGGCAGAATAAATACCCAAAAGTTGACTCAAAGAAACCAGCTCTTCATAAATTTGAAAAGCAAGCTCTCTTGTGGGAGTTACAATAAACACGCGCTCTCTCCTATTCTGAAGCACCTTGTTAATAAGGGGCAGTAAAAACGCCGCCGTCTTGCCGGTTCCCGTATTGGCAATACCAATAACATCTTTCCCCTCTAAAATAAGAGGGATGGTTTTGTCCTGGATTTCGGTAGGAATTTGGTATCCTTTTTTTTCGATATTGCGCTTTAGGCGCTCGTCAATAGCAAACTCCGAAAAGCGATGCTGGGGAACATACGGCGCGCCCTGCTCCTCATTCGAGGATTTGTTTATGAACTGTGCCGAATGCATAGTTCCCAACCCAAAACGAGGCGTACCCCGCCTCTTTCCAAATGAGCTGCCGTTCGATCGATATTGGCTCCTACCGCTATATTGACTTTTCCCCTGCGAAAACCTTTTGTTCGTGGAAAACCTTTTTTCTTTTCTATACGTATTATACATTGAGTTTATGGCATAAAAAATCTCGCGAGAATCATCCCGCCTTCATCGAGTCAAACTCGACTACGGCGAGGAGAGAACCCGCGAGCGGTGTGACTATGCTAACAGTATACCTCGCGCATCTTAAAATGTCAAGGAAGACTGTAGGGAGGTGAACAAAGGCCCAAAAAGAGCTTGACAGAAAGGAGAAAATCGAGTATCATATATTGCAGTTCATTTAGCGTATCCGGAACGGAAGCAAGGGTATGAACAGCCTTATTTCTCTCTTTGCTTCCGTTCCGGCAAATGAGCAATAGCCGGGCGGAAGGCGGAGGAACCATGGCATTTTCTTTGTGTGGGGGAAAGGTTCTCCCTCAAGGCGGGGTCCTGCCGAGACAGGAGGTAATCGTTGTAACCCCCGGAGTTGTTGTGTACTCCAAGTGGCAAAAGAAAGAAGCAATTTTTATATCTGAGGCGTATACCATGACGTGGGGCCCTTCGGGCTTGATCGAGGAAGGGACCAGGGAAGTGTATCTTCCCAATCCTCTGTGCCCCGGAGGAGACACCATCATAGTCCCGGTGGGGAGCATCATGCTCTCACCGGAACAACTGACCGCACTCAACGCGGCACGCGAACAAGGGTGGAGAAAGGAAACCCCAATCCAGCAGGAAGGGGTCCTGAATCCCACCCTTAGCTAAGCACTCATTATTTCTCACGTATTGTTCCAGGCCACGCGCAGAGCTTTCAAGCAAAGCGCATGGCCCTCATTCCCGAGTTTGATACATCGAATAGCACATTCAGGAATGGAGTGAAACACTTTTCAGCCTTGACTTGAGTGCTTGAAAATGGTACTATTTTTATAGTTTGGAAATTGGCTCACATGCTAAGGAGGGGCTCAAATGAGTGTCTCCGAGTTAGTATTGTTGGTATCAGGCGTAGGAGGTCTAATTCTCATCATTGTCCTTTGTATCGACGACATTCGCCTGCGGCGCCGGGTAAAACGCATAAAGCACCCAGAGAAGACTGTGGTCTATATCGTGCGTCCACTATCCCCCGCTGCTCGAGAGAGAAGTGAAAACGGCAAGGAACGGCGGCATTAGCTTCACCTATCCAAGCAACTTTTCCCCTGAAAGGTTTAAATCTTTCAGGGGCTGTTTTTTTGTTTCACCGCTAAAAAGTCGAAAGAATTTGTTCCCATGGTAGGTTTGGCTTGCCAAAATGGCCGTAGGCCGCGGTCTGTTTGAATATTGGCTGGCGAAGATTCAGGCGTTCAATGATTGCCTGCGGCCGGAAATCAAATTTTTCTTTCACAACGCCAACCAAACTCTCCCCTTTCTCGTCCATTGCTTCTACCATGAGAGGCTCTGCTTTTCCAATCGCGTACGCCACCGAAACAAGGCATTCTTTCGCGTATCCGTGGGCCACAAGATTTTTGGCGACGAATCGGCACATATAGGCGGCGGAACGATCTACTTTTGTCGCGTCTTTGCCGGAAAAACATCCTCCCCCGTGCGGAAGCATACCTCCATAAGTATCAACAACGATTTTTCTTCCGGTTAACCCGGTATCTGCTTCAAATCCGCCTTTTTCGAATTTTCCCGTTGGGTTAACGAGAATTTCAACATCGGAAATATCGCCAACAAGTGGAGCGATAAGATGCGCTGTTATCTGCTGCTTAATTTCTTCCTGCGAAACATCTGGGCTATGCTGGCAGCTTACCAAAACTGTGCGCACTTTTCCTTGTTCGATGGTTACTTGTGTTTTGCCGTCTGGTTTTATCCAAGGCAATTTGCCCAGCACGCGTAATTTCTCCAAACCGCGAGCCAGCTTATGCGCAAGAACAGTGGCTTTTGGCATGTACTCTTCGGTTTCATCGGTCGCAAATCCGTACATAATGCCCTGATCTCCGGCTCCGCCGGTGTTTACGCCTTGCGCGATGTCGGGCGATTGCTGGACAATGCGCGCCATAATTTCTAACTCGTTTTCGTGGCCTATTTCTTTGTACACTGCCCTCGCGAGCTCGGCATAATCAACGTCTGCTTTTGTTGTTACCTCTCCTGCGAGCACAAGCAAACCGTGCCCGCCGAATGTTTCTGCCGCCACCCTCGAATAGGGATCTTGCTCAAGGCATGCGTCGAGCACAGCATCTGAAATTTGATCGCATATCTTGTCGGGATGCCCCGATGTCACGCTCTCTACTGTATACGTACGTGGAATAAACTGGAACATACAATGCAAAACTCTTTCCACAAGAGAAAGAGTAGTATTACTTTTATTATCTTCCCCTCTTTGCCCTTCGTCCGCCGGTTGGCGGATCAGGGCTATAGGCTGGAGGTGGCACCATCTCCAAAACGTTTTTTTGGGAGGTTGCCGGCGGGTCATCGAGCCAGTCTCTCGCCGCACTCTTGATAACGACTATTCAATTGTAATTTAATTATACTCTCCTACTGAAGAATTGCAAACAGTCCTGTGGATAAACAAAAAATGCTACTCACTTCTGTCAAATCCCCGCCCGTAGTAATCGAAGAGAGATTTGATGCCGGCAAGATTACGTTCCCACTCAATGCTTTCATGAGTCTGCAGTTCTACGGTAAGCGTCGGAATACCTATGGTAGCTAACCACCCGTCGGCAGCGCCGGTAACCTCGTAGGCGTCGAATGTCTCGGCTGCCTGATAGCCCGACGCAGCAGCGTACGCGTTCATAATGTCGCGTGTCTCTGAAGAAATATCGCCCCCGCATTCTGCCGGATACACGGCATTCGCCTGGCTATGCCAAAAAACAACAGCGGCAGGATCCTCCTCCAAAACAAAATCTCGTAAAGCTTGCGTTTCTGGTTCCGAAAACGGAGCAGATCCCGCGCTTACTGTATTTCCTCGCCAGACAGCTTCGGGCTGCCACTTGCAGGGGAAGTTGCGATTGAGATCTACGCCGCTCGCATTGAATCGCCCCGTGCCGTTTGCCGCGCTAGGAGAAACCTCCGCAGCAGTAAAGCGGCCTTCTTTCCCGACCACCTCATACACTCCGTCTGGATTCGCGGAAGGAATCACAGTTACCGTCAGATTATCAGGGGCAACTTCTGGGTTCGCGTCGAGATAATCCATAAATGCGTATGTCAAAAGCACGCTATTCCATTCATAGCCTCCATGCACACCTCCGACGAACAGAAGATGCGTATCGCCATCGCCATACGTATACGCTTCGATCTTACGCCCTTGCACCGACGTGCCTATTGCCTGATATTTCGGCTCAGTCTCTTCCTGCTCAACTGATTCCAGCGGAGCTGGCTCTGATTGCCAGCTGATAAATACAAAAACGCCAATGCCAACCATAGCAAGAGCAAAAACTCCTATGACAAGTTGCTTCGTTCTCATCCCAAGTTATTTCGCGTAGTACTCAAGCAATGCCTCAATGCCGGCTCGGTTTTTATCCCACTCAACATCCTCATGCGTCGTGAGAAGCACGCTAATCGCGGGAATGTTGTTTTTCGCGAGCCAATTGATAGCATCACCAGTTATTTGATAGAAATCAAAATCCTCGTATGCAGGGTAGCCGGACGCGTCAGAATACACCTTGGTGATCGCGCGCGTTTCCGGCAGCACGCCATTGTGGCAGTTTGAGGCAAATACTCCACCAGCGGCACTGTACCACATAACAACCGCGGCGGGTTTTTGCTTTTGCACATAATCTCGAATTGCCTGACTTTCCGGTTCAGAAAATACTTTGCTTCCGGCGTCTACCTGCCTACTCTGCCATATGCCTGTTGGTTGCCAGTCGCAGTCGAAGTTGCGGTTCAAATCCACATTGTTCGCGTTAAAACGGCCGGGCACTGTCGCGGCTTGCGACGAAGGCACGTTTGCTTCTGTGAAACGCCCAGCCGTGCCAACAACTTTTTGCAAGCCATCCGGATTCAATACAGGAATAACCGTTACCTCTATGTTTTGGGGAATAGTTGTAGAATTCGCCTCGAGATAATCCATAAACTCATAGGCAAGAAGCACGGTATTCCACTCGTATCCGCCGTGCATGCCGCCTACAAACAAAACTTCCTTTTCACCATCACCGTAATGATAAGCAGTAATGTCACGCCCCTGAACGGATTTGCCAATAACTGCTTGGGGTTCATTGCTCGGCGGGGGCTCCTGCGTTCCAGTTGGCTGCGGTGTTGGAGTTCCTGTACCTTGACTCTGCGGGAGGTTCCCACCGTTAAACGTACCTTGGGTTAACACATACGCGCCGATGCCCACGACACCCAACACACCAATCACTAAAAGTATAAGGAGAGGATTTTTCATAGTGCGCTTATTGTAGCATTACTATCTTTTTGTTATTTTTTATTCGACTGTTTTCTTTTTTTCTTTGCCTCCAGCATAAGCCGCTTTATCTCTAGTCGCTTCTTGGTCTTGTGGGAAGAGCGTGATTTTACATGCTTAGCCAGTCCTGTACCTCTTTTTGACATATCTGTCTTTTCTTAATTAGTTCCTTATGCTTTAAGCATACCAGAAAATACATCCAAAGGAAAGTATTTTTTGTTCTAACCTATAAATTGCTCTGCAAAAAGATAATGCCAATACCGATAAGAAAAGATACAAAATTCGCGAGCGACTTTCTTTTCCAAAAACTTGCCAACCCAACAAATAAGAAAGCTCCGCCCGATAGCGCAAGAGCAATCGGCAGTATCGTCCCAAAATCAGGTATCAACCAATAGGTTATCCCGAAGCTTGCATAGAGCAGAACGAACCCAGTGAAGGTAGTTGCCAATGAACCCTTTGTGCTTGAACCAGCTCCTTTCATAAGTGTTGTTGCAGCAAAAAATTCTGGAAGAATATGAAGTGTCATTGCGCGCGCCACCGATAAAAATTCCACCGGCAAGAGAAACGAGAAGATCTGCTTTAGAAATAGATATCATAGCTTAAAGCTATTTTATCAAAAAATCGCCTCGATGGCGATCATGTTGGTTAAAGCGCGCGGTAGAGAACAGAAGTATCATCCACTCGAGATTTGGTAGAGAATTTCTGAAATTCCTCTTGTAGTCCGGCAAGCATTGCTTTCGCGTTTTGCCATTTCTCGTCGAGTTGGCAAAGTTTAATCAAGTGCATTCCGCGCTCAAGCGCGCCAAGAAATTTTTCGTCGTCTTTGCGCTGCCACACATTGGCTCGCATGATTTCAGAACCAATCATCAGCAACTGCTGACTTTTCGTGAAAGTTTTCCACCGATTGAGATTCATTGAAATAAAATATTTTGAATAATTACCTCTACTTTTTTGCGTATTTCAGGATTTTCAATTTCCATTGTCCGATTGCCAGTTGCTGGTCGAATATTAATAAGTGAAACAAAATCAATCTGCTTAGTTTTGGAATATGCGTTTGCACCCCATAGATTCGCTAGCTGGGAACCATCTTTTTCCAACTCCTCTGCACAATCTATATGAAGCTCGCATCCAGCAGAAAGAATGTTTCTCTCAATATCAACAACCACTTTGATAAAATCTCCAAAAGTGTTTAGAGGGGTTTTCTCCCGAATAATCATAGCTCCGGTGGTAGGATTCGAACCTACGACCAAGGGATTAACAGTCCCCTGCGCTACCGCTGCGCCACACCGGAATACAGAACTATTATAGCTGGCTGAGCGGAAAATTTCAAGCGTCAATAC
>Ga0209541_10004085_pt1 | contig 26151 bp, 23 predicted proteins | sample RifCSPlowO2_01_FD_184027 | JGI IMG/M metagenome (GOLD analysis project Ga0209541, IMG submission 184027) | Groundwater microbial communities from Rifle, Colorado - Rifle CSP2_plank lowO2_0.1 (SPAdes) (version 2) | ecosystem: Environmental > Aquatic > Deep subsurface > Groundwater | place... | reverse complement strand
TAGGCAAGCGTGGGTTATCTGTTATTTTGGTTAAATCTATACTTGCTATCTTGAAGCGAATGACGAGATGAGGATTATGACCAGAAAAATGATGAGGCGGAGCGGTTTGCAAATAAATTTTAAACATGCTAATATATTAAGGTGTTATTAGAATATGTTAACTCCCAAAGAAAAATTAAAAGTCATCGGAAAGGTTCAAATCCATGACAAAGATACCGGGTCTGCCGAGGCGCAGATTGCTTTATTTACCGAGGAAATTGAACAGCTGGCCAAGCATTTAAAGAAGCACGGGAAAGACAATTCATCCCGTCTCGGACTCTTAAAAATGGTGTCAAAAAGAAAGCGACTTTTAGATTATCTCAAAAGAGAAGCTCCCAAAAGGCACGCTTCGGTAATAAAGAAATTGGGCCTCAATAAGTAATATGCCTCACAAGATTACCGTACCCCAAAGAAAGAATCACCGCATCGGCGTGTTTGTTGACGTTTCAAACATGTATCATTCGGCCAAAAATCTCTACAAATCGCGGGTTAATTTCCGGGAACTTTTAAAGTTGGCGACGGCAAACAGACAATTGGTTAGAGCCATTGCTTATGTAATTAAGTCAGATACAAAAGAAGAAAAGGCATTTTTTGAGGCGCTGGAAAAGGCCGGCTACGAATTGAAGTCCAAGGACCTCCAAATATTCCCTGGAGGGATGAAAAAGGGCGACTGGGACGTGGCAATTGCGATTGATGCCATTACCCTTTCCAAGCTTGTTGACGTTGTGGTACTCGTTTCCGGGGACGGCGACTATGAGCCGTTAGTGGATTTTCTTAAATTCAACGGGACAATTGTTGAAGTAGTCGGTTTTAAAAGAAGCGCCAGTTCAAAATTAATAGATGTCGCCAACAATTTTACAGATTTGGAGGAATTAAAGGAGAAAATACTTCTGAAATAGTTTGCGTAACCTCTATGCATACGGAGGGAGACACCTTCACCCCACGAAGACCGCATAAAACCCTGTTGGGTTTTTGCTCTATCTCGGCCCGTCGGCCTCTGAACGTTCTTCTTTGGGATAAAAGTGTCTCCCTCCGCCGGTTGCTTTAGTAATAGATAACAATTGGCAATAAAAATTCAAAGTAAGCATGAAATAAAAAACGGCGTTATGCCGATTTTTTATCATAGGACTTAAACTGATTACAACCAAAATCTCTTCTTGTGATAACAGCTATCAATTCAGAACCTGGCCAATGGGCATGCTCTGTTCCATTTAGTGCAATCATTTTGTCCGAATGTGGCGGATACCAGCGTCGGGCAACTAATGTGCAGGTGCCCACTGAAGTAGCTTTTTCAGAGCCCCAGCTTTCCCGCAACCCGAATCCGCTTGTATCCCAATGCTTACAGTTACCGCATGTTTCCATTGTCCTGTCGGCGTCTTCTGATTTCTTGGCTATCGGTAAAAGCGGACGCGGCCAGCCGTATTTTTTCTCAAACTTTTTTCTCTCTTCCGGATCGGTTATAATTTCTGCTCCAAGAGCTTTTGCAAGTTTATCTAACTCTTTCTTTTCCACAATTTACCTCCTAAATTTAAGAACTTATAATATCTTAACAATATTTACTTAAAAAACAACCCGACACTTTTTTCAGTGAAGTTTGAACCTTTCTTACCAATTACCACACTACTACCAAAACAACCGGCGGAGGGAGCATGCGTAGAGGTTGTGAGGTGCTGTTGAAATAAAGTGTTGGGCTGGATTTTTTATTTGTTCTGTGATATAGTAATCACAAGTTAATTAACAACCAACGAAAAGCAGTTAAAACCAATTATGAATGGGGCTGAATTTTAGCCATACTTCTTGATCCGCCGGCTGGCGGACGAGGGGCATGGCCAGAATTGTTTCTCACTCTTTTGTTGGTGTTTGGTCATGGAAGTAAAAATATATAAGACGGAGTTTGCGGGCAAGCCGCTTTTGGTCGAATTCGGGCGTCTCGGCGGGCAAGCCAATGGTTCTTGCCGTATTCAATACGGTGAAACAACCGTGCTTATGAACGCCACCATGTCGGCTCATCAAAAGCAGGTGGACTATATGCCGCTCTCGGTTGATTACGAAGAAAAGTACTATGCCGCCGGCAAGATAAAGGGCTCCAAATGGATAAAGCGCGAAACGCGTCCCACGGACGAGGCTATTCTGACCGGCCGGGTAATTGACCGCGCTATCCGACCCCGCTTTAACCACAACATCAGAAATGAAATTCAGGTCGTCGCAACTGTCCTTTCTTTTGACGGCGTTAATGACCCTGATATGCCTGCTCTTTTTGGCGCTTCTTTGGCCCTAATGACTTCTGATATTCCTTTTGACGGGCCTATCGCGGGAGTAAGAGTCGGAAGAATAGGAGAAAAATTGATTTTTAATCCTACCTACAAAGAAAGAACCGAAAGCGATTTTGATATTGTTGTAGCCGGAACCGAAAATAAAATAAACATGATTGAGGCCGGAGCTAAAATCGTTCCCGAAAAGGAAGTATCCGAAGCCATAGCCGCCGGATTTAAGGAATTCCAGGGCTTAATTAAGTTGCAGAATAAAATTGCCAAAGAGTTTGCTCCTAAGAAGAAAGAATTATCGGTTTTTACCCACGATGAAGCACTTGTTTTAGCGGTCAGAAATTTTGCTGATCCCAAGTTAGAAAAAACCCTCTATGCTCCGGGGAAAAATAAAACCGAATTTTATGAAGGCCTCGGACAAGTTAAAGAGGAATTAATAAATTATATTAAAGAACAATACAAAGAACATCCGGAATTGAGTAAAAAAATTGATGAAGCCGGAGCCATATATGAAGAAGAAATAGACCGAATTGTTCATAGGAATATTATTACCGAAGAAAAAAGACCCGACGGAAGAAAGACCGATGAGTTAAGACCGTTGAAAGCCGAGGTTGGCATTCTCCCCCACTCTCATGGGACAGGATTATTTAACCGAGGAACGACTCAAGCGCTTTCCGTCCTGACCTTAGCGGCTCCCGGTCTTGAACAATGGATAGAAACGATGGAAATAAACCTCACAAAAAAGCGATTCATGCACCACTATGTTTTCCCGCCCTTCAGTGTCGGTGAGGTGGGACGCGTCGGTTTTACGGGGCGGAGAGAAATAGGCCATGGAGCATTAGCGGAAAGGTCGTTGGAACCGCTTATTCCTCCCAAAGACAAATTCCCCTACACCATCAGGATTGTCTCTGAAATTTTGTCTTCAAATGGTTCTTCTTCTATGGCCTCGGTCTGCGGCTCCTCGTTAGCTTTGATGGATGGCGGAGTTCCCATTAAATCCCCCGCTGCGGGGATTGCTATGGGTTTAATGTTGAGCGAAGCGAAATCCGCCTCTGGCGGACAGGACTATAAAATCCTCACCGATATTCAGGGTCCGGAAGACCACCACGGTGATATGGACTTAAAAGTTGCCGGCACCAAAGACGGCGTGACGGGCATGCAGATGGACGTAAAGGTTGAGGGTATCACCATTGAGATAGTTGAGAAAACATTGATACAGGCCAAGAAGGCCCGTTTAGAGATATTGTCGGCAATGGAAAAGGCAATCAGCGCTTCTCGGCCGGAATTATCTCCGCACGCCCCCCGAGTGGAAACGATAAAAATAAACCCGAGCAAGATAGGAGCCCTTATCGGCCCGGGTGGCAAAATAATTAATGAAATAATTGAAAAAACCGGGGCGGAGATTGATATTGATGACGACGGCTCGGTATTTGTCACCTCAATGACTCCCGAAGGAATGAAAAAGGCCTTAGTTCTTATCGCGGAAGTCACCTATGAAGTAAAACCTGGAGATGAATTTGACGGCACGGTTGTAAGCATCAGGGACTTCGGAGCTTTTGTGGAAATAATGTCCGGCAAAGATGGAATGGTTCACATATCCGAAATCAGCAATGAAAGAATAAATAAAGTAACTGATGTCTTAAAAGTTGGCCAAAAAGTTCACGTTTGGGTCAAAGCCGTGGATGATATGGGGAAGATTAGTTTGACGATGAAGGGCAAGAGATAAAAGCGAAAGCCATAACACTTTTTCCATCCAGTCCTCGTCTTCTAAAATTTTCTTAGCTCAATAAGGATTTATTACCAAAATAACAGATAACCCACGCTTGCCTCCCCGTCCATCTTACGATTGGCGGGGCGCTCGACCTATTATTTTGGATAAATCCTAATCTCACTTTCATAAATTTTCTTGCCTGCGGATATGTAAAAAGTGTCATGACTTTCGCTTTTGGCATATAAAATTAACGGCTTAAAAGGCCGGGTTTTGGTGTTATTTGACTAAGGTATATAGTTTTTGTAAGATTAGCCAAGAAACTTGAAATACAAAAAGAGGATACTCATGGGATTCTCAACCAGAAAAATTAGTTTTTTTATTGGTAAGAAGAAACGTGATTTTGAGATTGACTATTTGGTGCTTAGGACATCAATTTTTTCTATCTTTTTGACCAAAAGCACATTCGTTCTTAAAAAAGAATTGGGAAGACTAAGATTTGTTTTCTGGATAGGAAGACACAACCAAATTACCAGACAAGTATTCTTGTGGTAAGGTTAATTTATAGTGCGATAACTTCGCGCTTTTTTGTTTGGAAAAATAAACAAGCGAAGCCAATATTTTATTTCAGATGAGCTTGAAACTCTATTGCTAATTTATATCTATTAACTAAAGCAACCGGCGGAGGGTGTGTTCTTTTATAAAATTAGCAAGATTTTAGAAAAGGGCACACCCCGCAGCATGCATGGAGGTTGTGAGGTGCTATTTAAATAAAATATCAGTCGAGCGAAGTGTTTACAACTTATTTCCTCATTGTGTTAAAATAAAATAGTTAAAAGTTTATTAAGTTCATCAGGTTTATAAAGTTAATTTTAAGAACTTTATAACTTTACGAACTTTCAACTATACTCATGGCAGATGACCAGAAACCTAAGACAATGGACATAAATGATTTGGTCAGAGAATTAAGCAAAAGTTCCACAAGTCCAACAACACCTTCTCCCATACCTCCTCCTATTCCTCAACCACCAAAGTCATTTTCCCCGACCCCAAAACCGCCCATACTTCAACCTCTGACCGGTTCACCGACGGCTCCTTCCATACCAAAACCACCAGAAATGCCCAAGCCTAAATTTAATGTTCCTCCTCAGCCATTTAATCAACTAATGCCTCTCAGCGGCAGACAAGTGAATCCTTCACCAGCCGGACAGGTAAAACCAGCGCCAGTTCCCGCACCCACTGTTCCCCCGTCGCCACCGGGAGTAAAAGAATATCAATCTTCAATAAGAACGATGAACGAGGATATGTCTCGTCTTAAACAAGGCCAAAAGCCAACAGGGATTGATATTCCGAGGAAAGTTGAACAAGTTACCCCAATTCCCCAACCGACACCCCCTAAACCGGCAATACCAGTCCCACAATTCAAAGTTCCAAGCGTAAATCTCGGTGAAACCAAGAAGACAGCCCCACTGGCTCAATCCAGGAATATTCCAACAATCCCATCAACCCCAAAAGCAGAGTCAAAAACACAAATCTATGTTCCTCAAGAAGGCCAGCCGGGCGACAATCGCAACATATTGTTTATTGGAATCGGCGCCGTAGTCCTTGTGGCTGGATTCGCGTATTGGTTCTTTGTCTTAAGGTCGCCGGCTCCTGAAGTTGTTATAGAATCACCAACCCCCACCCCAATAGCTACGCCGACACCCGATTTAGGTTCTATTTGGACTGGTTTAGAAAGTCAAACAGTTCTTGTATTGCCAGAAAGCACAGTGGAGGATTTTATCGCCGGATTTAACAGCGGTTTCATATTAGGAGGCCAGTTTAAAAAAATCTATTTGAGCGAAAACGACACATCAGGCAATTTAACTCGAGTATTGGGTGACCTAAACATAACTTATCCTGTCCAGCTTAAAGAATCATTAGGCACGGACTCCCTCGTCTTGATATACGGCCAGAAAGAAATATTTGATTCTAAGGGCCAGATTAAAATCGATGCGATAGTTGAAAAACGCTTAGTTTTTGTCAGTGAAGTTAAGGATGCTGTTGCGGCGAATCAATTAGGAAAAACTTGGGAAACTGAAATGGCCAATAACCTAAAAACAATTCTTCAGCTTGATCCAAAGAAACAAGAAAGTCCGGATTTTATGGATAATTCTTACCGAGGAGTCCGTATCAGGTATAAGAATTTCCCATATGCTGATAGAAGTATAGACTATGCAGTTATTACGGCCTCAAATAGAAAAAACTACTTTGTAGTAGCAAACTCAAGAGAAGCCATGTTTTCAACGATAGACCAACTCAAGGGATTTTAGGTGACAGTTTGTGTATAACCTGTTGTCACCATCAAAGTTTAATAGTTAAAATAACCCCGCCATGGCGGGGTTATTTAGTAACAATGGCTCTATAGGCCAACAATTCATGGTGACATGGTGACAGTGTCACCATGTCACCATGGTGTCACCTTATCCACAGTTTGGCACTTGATGTGTCACCAATGACTTTGTATAATTAGTTTAGGTCTTTCGCTGGTGGTCTGACATACCCGTGGATTGCCGGCAATTTTTTCCTCGCAAGAGGCACATAGGCGCAGAGCCCACACTACATATTTTTTTAGGGGCGTTCTGCGCCTTTTAAGTTTTTGTGCAATCAGAATAGTTCTCACAACTTCTATGTGTACGGAGGGAGACGCCTTTTTAAAAAGTTTGCTAATTTTGTAAAAAGTGTCCGCAGCACGCATGGAGGTTGCATGAACGGTTTAGATTGGTTATTATGCCGATAACATACTTATACTATCGCGAGAGGGGCGATGCACCTTTTTGTCCATACGGCTTTTTTCTTCCGCAATAAATGGCATAGATGCCCAACTAATAGAGGTGGAGGTTGACTCTACTCCAGGTATTCACGCTTTTAATATTGTCGGGCTTCCGGATAAAGCGGTCCAGGAGTCAAAGGATCGGATCGCTTCGGCTATCAAAAACAGCGCTTTAGCGGCCCCCAACTCAAAACACAGGAAAATTATCATAAATTTGGCTCCGGCTGACCTCAAAAAAGAAGGCCCCTCTTATGACCTTCCGATTGCTGTAGGTTATTTAATGGAAACCAAGCAGGTTCAGTTCGAGTCCTCTAAAAAATTGTTTATCGGTGAGCTTTCTCTGGATGGTTCCCTAAAACACACCAACGGCATCTTGGCCACGGCCATTTTGGCCCAAAAATTGGGTTTCAAGGAGCTAATAGTCCCCTTTTCCAATCTTGCTGAGGCCCAGATAGTTCAAGGCCTTAGTGTTGTCGGAGCGAAGAATATAAAGGAGGTATTTGACCATCTCAACAACACTCGGCCGTTGTCTGCTGAACGGGTAAAGACACCCAAACTGTTGGAAGAGATTGATGGGGGTTTGTTATTATCTATAAAAGGTCAGGAAACTGCCAAAAGAGCCCTGATCGTTGCCGCTGCCGGAGCTCACAATATTCTAATGTCAGGACCGCCCGGTTCGGGTAAGACCTTGTTGGCGAAAGCTTTGGCGGAACTACTGCCTAAGATGTCTTTTGATGAAGCAATTGAGGTTGCCAAGATTTACAGCTCCGTCGGGCTTTATAAAAACTCTCCCCTATCGTTTAAACGCCCGTTTAGAAGCCCCCACCATACAACATCTGCTCCGGCAATGGTCGGTGGAGGTACTTGGCCAAAACCTGGAGAAATAAGCTTAGCCCACCGAGGCGTCTTGTTTCTAGACGAGCTTCCGGAATTCCCAAGAAATGTACTTGAAAGCTTAAGACAGCCGCTGGAAGAAGGCACGATTTCTGTTTCTAGGGCATCAAGCTCGGTTATTTTGCCGGCTAATTTCACTTTGGTAGCCGCTATGAATGCCTGTCCTTGCGGAAACTTTGGTGAGGAGAAAGGCGTATGCTACTGCTCCCCTACCCAGGTTTTAAAGTACAGAAAGAAGGTGTCGGGGCCATTATTGGACCGAATAGATATTCAGATAAATGTTCCACGCGAAACAGTTGGCCAGGTAGATTCTTCCCTAAGCCGGGCTTCTGGAATGAAAATGGCGGAAATTAAGGATAAAATAAACAAAGCCAAGAATATTCAACTGGTCAGATTCAAAAATACGGTCCTTTTGGCCAATTCCGAGATTGATTACAAAAATATAGATAAATACTGCGTTTTGGAAAAAGAAGCGGAGAATCTGCTCAAACAAGCCATCAACTCAAAAAATCAGTCGTTGAGGGCATATCATAAGACCAAAAAACTGGCTCGCACTATTGCCGATTTAGACGGTTCGGAATCAATCAAAGAGGAGCATGTCGCCGAAGCGGTAAATCTGCGCATGAACGAGAAGATGCTGAATGAATTGGCATAACTCGGACAGCTGACACAACCTCTATGCATGACTGCGGGGTGCACTTTTTAAAAATTTACTAATTTTAAAAAAGCACACCCCCTCCGCCGGTTGCTTTGGTGAATAGGTGGCAATTGGCAATAAAACTTGACATATTAATTACAGTATGATACAATGGTTATATCGTGAGTCCGGGTTCTTGAGCGGGCCCGGCGGCAGGTACTGCAGTCTGTCTCCTCCGGAGACCGACCCTGCGCCAGAAGCTCCCCCGTGTTGCAGCACGGGGTTTTTCTTTTTTACGGCTAATTTGGCCCTTTTTTATTTGTCTGAAAATGGTAAGCGCAACCCAGCATCTTATTTTCAGGAAAATTTGAATCTTTCTTCCAAGCCGTCATTTGTTTGTCTAACTAACCGGCGGAGGGAGCATGCTTTTATGAAATCAGCAGTATTTCAGAAAAGTATGCTCCGCAGCATGCATAGAGGTTATGGAGTGCTATTGAAATAAAGTGCTGGGCGGAGCGTCTGTTCCGTGCGGAACTTTAGTACTTAATAAGAGGGTTTCTTGCCCCGTGGACTTCAAAGTGGAGGTGGCAACCAGTAGAACGGCCTGTAGAGCCCATGAGGCCTATTAACTGGCCTTTGGCGACAGTTTGTCCAAGGACAACAGTAATCTTACTCAAGTGAGAATAAAGGGTTTCTGTGCCATTGAGGTGGGCTAATTTGATGAATTTACCAAACCCGCCGTTATATCCAACAGCGTCAGCTGTTGTGACACTACCATCAGCTGCTGCATAGACAGGCGTACCACAATAGTTAGCCTTGTCAACACCGTTTCTCCCATGGAGCCCCTGACTGATACGGCCTTGGGTCGGAATCATGAAGTAGTCACCCAAGTCTGGAAGATATGAAAATCTCTTAGCAACGGCAGATTGTGTTCCTGATCTGGTGGTAATAATTGAATTGATATGGCCATCTGGAACAATTATTTCCATATTGATATCCAATTTTTCGTCTTCTTTTAGTTCGTTAAAGGCCATTATTTTGTCCGAAGCAACGCCATACTTTTTGGCAATTGAGGCCACAGTATCGCCCGCTTTAACCTTATGTATTACGCCCGAAACAGGAGGAATCCTCAAAATTTGATCTGGACTGATGCTGTTGGCGTTGGATAAATTATTGGCCCACATAATGGAATCCACGCTTACTCCATAGTCGGAGGCGATGAAAGATAACAAATCTCCGGGTTGGACAGTGTATTCAACTATTTGATTGCTTTTAAAGCCGGTTTCAATATAGTCGGTTGCGGTGGGGTTAGTGGCCATTACGGAGTTTTCCTGAATGGTTGAAGGGTCAAGATTGTTTGGTTCCTCTCCCCCTCGGCCAAGATTTTGGCCGCTTAAAGCGGTCAAACTGTTAATATCGGCTAACTGGTTCTGGGACTGGGAGATGATAATTATTGATGCCGATGTCTCTTCTATGGTCTTTTTTAGTAGATTATTGAATAGGGTGACCTGATTCCCACTTGTTCCTTTGAATATCAAAATCAATAAGACCAAAGTCAGGGTTCCATAAAAATTAAATAAACGGCTTTCGGTGAAGCTTTTTAATTTGGGCCAAAATGACCCTTCCCCTCGGCTTTTAAGCAGAAGGGCTATAATTTTTTTGAGTTGATTACTAATCTTTTTAAGTTAAATATCCTTAAAAACAAAAATCCTCTTCGCGAGAATTACCTCTTGATGGTAGCACTTTTAGGGCTCAAAAGTCAATTTGGTTGTCAACACAACAATTCGGTGGTATTTTGCCAAAATGAGCACATCAGAACTGGGATTTTTGGCAGAAAATTTAGCGGCCCGGTATTTAGAAAAAAAAGGATACACCATATTGGATTTAAACTACAGAAAACCGTGGGGCGAGATAGATATTATTGCCTCAAAAGAGGGAATCTTGGTGTTTGTTGAAGTTAAGGCCAACAGGAAAATAATTGCCGGTTTTGAGCCGGAGTTGAGAGCCACCAGTTCTAAAATAGTTAAGGTTGTTAGAACTGCAAGGACATATCTTGCCGCAAAGAAATACCGTCCCGAGCAGGAATGGCAAATAGACGTAATCTCAATAGGATTAGACGAGCCGCGAGGCGTGGCCAAAATAAGACATTTTAAAAATATAGATGTTTAGTTCTACACGGAACAGCTGATACAACCTCCATGCGTGACTGCGGGGTGTACCTTTTAAAAATATTTGCTAAATTTTAAAAAGGCACACGCCCTCCGCCGGTTGCTTGGGTAGATAGGTGGTGATTGGCAATAAAAAGTCAAACCACTCTAATTTAAGTAAATAAAAAAAAGCCGACCAAGTCGGCAATATATTTTCTATTTAAAACCTTCAAAAATAAATCTACATATCGTGTCTTTATTCCCCAGAACTTTATTTGCAAGTAAAACATCGACTTCAAGATAATGAAACCTCACTTCATCAGCACCCTCACCGATTTGGAAAAAACCTAGCCCTTCATTCTTGGTCAAGATACCTTTAATTGGCGTGGACCCTGGATGTTCCCGGAACCAAACCTCTTTCCCTACAAGGCTTAAAAGGGTAGGTACTAAATCATTTTGGTTCATTGTTTTACACTCTTTTTAAAAATGCTGAAATTAGGATATCACAAAAAAGTTTTTTATCCAAACCTACCTTCATAGTTTTTATGTCACTTTGACGAGGCAAGATGAAAAACGAGCGACACCTTGTCCCAAAGAAGAACGTTCGGAGGCCGACGGGCCGAGATAGAACAAAAACCCAGCAGGATTTTATGTGGTCTGATTTGGGATGAGGTGGAGCGAGATTTTGCACGGAACTAAGTTTAGGTTGACAAAAAAATATAGTTGTATACAATGACGGAGGTTGTTTTAAATCTTAAGGAAAGTCACATGAAGAAGTCAGCCCTCGTTTCTTTGGTCTTTTTGTTTGCTTTTCCGGTTTTGGCCGGTGCCCAGAGGTATTATCGTCCATACTATCAAGAACGACCCTTGGCTAACCCTGGCATCGCTGTCTATCCTTACTTTTTGGAAAACAGAACCGGAGCCCCATTAACCGTTCATGTCTATGTCAACAAGGTTCGATGGGGATTTGCGATAAGCCCGAATAACGAAGTTTCGGACGTAATGCTTCCCTTGGGAGCCAAGGTCAAGGTAGAGGCCTTTGCTGACACAGGAAAGAATAAAGGCAGGAGTAAGCAGAAGGTTCTTAGCGCTTTTTATCATCGCCAAGAGTACGATGGTCAAATTTCCAGAGGATGGGTTTTGTATAGATAAAACACTCAAAAAAGTCATATTTTAAGCCACATTTTGTGGCTCTTTACATTTTTGGTTATATCTGATATAATATAGGTGTCAGTTAAGACCGAAGCTTAACAATCTTTTTCACGATAAGGAGACAGAAATGACCAAGAGATTCATGTCGGTGTTGTTTGTCGTTTTCGCAATTTTGACGTCGGCCGTTCCGGCCAGCGCGCAGATCCGCTGGGGCTACATTCCCCAGACGTCCGAAGGCTGGTACTACAAGATTCAAGGGAATCAGGTGGGGATGCTCATCTCCGACAATCTCGGCATAGTGCGCGGACTCACAAACCAGCTTCGGAGGGAAGGGTATCGTTCTTTGAGGGACGATCTCTACTGGAACGGCGCGTATGGCGCCTACGGTGTCCCGATGGGTCGTGGGGGATTTTACCCCATGTACGACCGCTATCGTCAGCCGATGGGTCGCCGCGAGGCGACTGCTACTTACGGCGCGATTGGCGCGGGTGCTGGCTATGCGTTCTTCGGGAATACCCGAGGAACAGTAGGCGGTGCTGTTGTTGGCGGAGTGGTGGGTCTTTTGACCCATCGCGGCAACGGCAACAACCAGCGCGACAACGGCGTCATCGTGACACCGCCGGCAGATCAAGACCAGCAGGGGGGTGTTCGTTGGGCTTCCGACGGAACTCCCATTGCGATTGGCACGAGGCCGAATCGGCAGGAGCCTGTTTCCAGTCCGCCTTCAGCGACAGGGGACTGGCGAGTTTCCAATCGGACATCCAAACGCGCTGAGCTATGGGATGAGGTTCGTAACCCAAATCGGGCCGTCGCAGTATTAGAACCCGGACAGAGTATCCAGGTTCTACCGCCGCAAGACCCTAACGGGTATAAGGCGGTTCTGGTTTACTCCAGAGGCGGAAGACTGACCCAGGAAAACGCGCAAGTCCGCGGAAACGACAACTTCAACGGTTGGGACATCATCGCCCCGGCCGTTCAGTAGGAGGACTCATGGCAACAGCACAAAAAACCGTTGTACCAGCAGCACCACCCCCTGGGGCTCGGGGGCGAATGACATTCAGCGTGCAACGGCTACCCCAGTCGTTGCTGTTGGACCAAGCGGTTCTTGATCCAACCTGGAACACCTTCAAAACCGTAATGGTCTTTCTCGGCGGGATGGCCATTATGAGCTGGATCGTTTGGTTCTCGTTCCAGCTCGGTGCCAACGGCTTTGCACCAGCTACTCGGCGTATCGTTTCACCGACGTCGGTGAACGATGAGCCAGTTAAGCCAACTTCGCCCGCCATCAACATTCACGTTGACGGCGAGGTGCGAGTCGCGCCGGCAGTTCCTCTGCCGGCCCCAACAGAACCGGCCGAGCTTTCCCCCGAGGAACTCGACCGGCGCCACAGCGAGTACCTCCGCAGTCATGACAGGTGACAACCAGTCGCCAGTCCAACCGCATTTGCAACCACATCAAGTGGCCATTGCAAATGCGGTTTTCTAATACTAAAATTTTAGTATGCTACCTTCCATCACAAATAAACCATGCTATAAGTTCTAAAAAAAGCACTTGCATAATTTAGAACTCATGCTATATTTTAACAATGGCTAGGCTCAAAAACAAAGATTCTTTCTCCCGGCAACTCTTAAAAGTTTTGGCCATTGGCGGCGCTGTTATTTTAGCTTCCGGCAATCCTTATTTTGGACTCAATGCCGTTGGAGCGTTAAAAAGGCAATTGGACAAGAAAAAATGGAAGGAATTTTATAGAGAGCTGTATATGTTAAAGTACAGAAAGCGAATCAATGTTTCACAAAATTCAGATGGCAGTTATAATGTAGAAATTACTAACTTGGGTAAGAATTTAGTTGCCAAGTATAATTTGGATGATTTAGTAGTTAAACAACCGGATCAATGGGACGGTTTTTGGCGATTTTGTTCATTTGATATTCCTGGCGTAAAGAAACAGGCCAGACAAGCATTGTTAAGCAAGCTGAAAGAGTTAGATTTTATTATGGCCCAAAAGAGTTTATGGACACATCCTTTTGAATGCCGGGAGGAATTGGCGGTAATAGCAAAAGCTTTTGAAGTAAAACCATACATACACTTCTTTGTGGCTCACGACTTAGATAAAGACGGATTTTTTAGAAGAAAATTTTCAGAAAAGTCGGGAATTTATTTGAAATAATAATTGATGTATTCACAATTAAGCATTTGCATAATTTTGTATACAAGTTATTAAAAAAGGCTTATTTTATTGGATTATTGAAGTATTAACTTATGAAATTTGTATCAAAAAGTCCAAAAGAAACCCAAAAAGTTGCCGCGGATTTAGCTCACAAAATTATTAAAACAGTAAAAACTGTGGATAACCGACTTGCGAAGTCGGTTATCCACAGAAGAACAGTCATTGCTTTGGAAGGGGAGTTGGGGGCCGGCAAAACGGTCTTTGTAAAAGGATTTGCCAAAGCTCTGGGCATAAAATCAAAAATAAAAAGTCCGACATTTGTTTTAATGAAAAAATATGTTATCCCAAAATCAGCCATATCAAGGCGACGCCTTGATATGCAAGGTGACGCCTTGACCCTTTATCATCTGGATTGTTATCGGGTGAGGGATGAAAAAGACTTAAGAATTCCCGAATTGAAAGAAATTTTAAACATGTCACACAATAATAATGTGGAGGATGCCCCTTTACATATTGTCCTCATAGAATGGGCGGAAAGAGTTAGAGAGATACTTCCCAAGAAACATATTACGGTTCATATTGACCATATCAATAAAAACACCAGAAAATTATTAATTTCTAATGACTAAAAAGTTAATTCTGATAGACGGCCACGCTTTAGTCCACAGGGCGTTTCACGCTTTGCCCCAAACATTGGCCTCGCCGACGGGCATTCTGACGAACGCCGTTTATGGTTTTACGGCGGTATTGATAAAAGCCATCAAAGACATAAAGCCAGATTATATTGTAGCCACTTTTGATCTAGCCGGTCCTACATTCCGCCACGAAGAATTCGCCGATTATAAGGCCCATCGTGAAAAAGCTCCGGAGGGATTGCACGAACAGGTTCCGAGAGTGAAAGAAGTCCTTACAGCTTTTGGGATACCTATTTTTGAAAAAGCCGGATTTGAAGCCGATGACGTTATTGGTTCGATTGCCGAGAAAACCCGAAAAATTAAAGACCTCCAAACCATTATTGCTACCGGTGACTTAGATACGCTTCAGCTTGTTCAGGACGATAAAGTGGTGGTTTTGACATTGAGAAAAGGGGTCACAGACACTGTTTTATACAATGAGGACGAGGTCAGAAAACGCTATGGTCTTGAGCCGGAACAGGTGGTTGATTACAAGGGGTTGAAAGGAGACCCTTCCGACAATATTCCCGGAGTTCCGGGAGTAGGGGAGAAGACGGCATCAGCCCTTATACAAACTTTTGGTGACTTAGAAAGTTTGTATAAGAAAATTTCCAATTTTCAATTTCCAATTTCCAAAAAAGATAAGGCAAAAATAAAACCGCCTCTTTCCGAAAGGTTAATCCAGAAGCTGATAGAAAATAAAGACATGGCTTTTTTCTCCAAAAAATTATCCACGATAATCAAGGATGTAGATATTGACTTTAAGCTTCAGGACGCCGAGTGGCGGAAAAAAATGAAAAAAGAAGAAGTTGCCCGCATTTTCCAGGAGATGGGATTTTTTAGTTTGCTTAAGCGTGTTTCCGAGATTGACGGTTCGACTCCTCTTGCCACGGACACAATGGCCGGAGTACAGACCTCATTCTTACCTCCGATAATAGCGGGACCGAAAGCAAAAGAATTAAAGACGGATAAAGACATTGCCGATTTACTGGCCAAAATTGAGAAGCAAAAAGATTTTGCGTTGGATGTAGCCGAAAACAGCGTTTCTTTTGCCCTTGAATCCAAAGAATGTTTCTCGGTTTCGTTTGAATATTTCTTAAAAAACACGGCCTTGAGGCTTGGCCTCAAGGCCGTGTTGGAGAACCCAAAGATAAACAAAATAGGCCATGATTTTAAGGTAATTTCTAAATATCTTCTTGGTAGGGGAATCCACATTGAGGGGATAAGTTTTGATTCAAAAATAGCGATGTATCTCCTGAATTCTGACCTTAGAGATTATTCATTGGACAGGATTTATTTCGTTGAGACGAAGCAAAACATGGACTCTGATCCGAAAAAAAGACCGGGCTTGGTTTTGGAACTAAAAAACAAACTTATTGCTAAATTGCGACACAACGACACTCTTTGGGTTTTTGAAAAAATTGAATTGCCCCTTTCTATTGTTCTTGCGGAGATGGAGTTAGGTGGAATAAAAATTGACTTAAACGCTATTACCAAACTGGGAAAAACAACCGTTAAAGAATTAGACAAACTGGAGAAAAAAATACATAAGTTAGCCGGGAAAGAATTCAATATCAAGTCCCCTCAACAAATGTCGGCTATCTTATTTGAACATTTGAAAATAACGGGAAAATTAAAGAAAACCGGCAAGGGAGCTATCTCTACGGCGGCTCCGGAGCTGGAAAAATTATCTGGAGAGCATCCGATAATTGATTTGATATTGAAATACAGAGAACTTCAGAAACTAAAGACCACTTATATTGAACCCTTTCCGGCTCTGGTTTCGGGGAATGGGCGTCTTTGCACGACTTTTAATCAGACAGGCACCACCACCGGCCGGCTTTCAAGCGAAGAGCCGAATCTTCAGAATATTCCCATCCGCACCGAAATTGGTCAGGAATTCAGGAAGGTTTTTATCGCATCCCCAGGGTATGAATTGGTTTCTTTTGATTACTCGCAGCTTGAACTCCGTATCGCCGCTCATATTTCCAAAGATAAAAAAATGTCGGAGGCCTTTAAGGGGGGAGAAGACATTCATACCCGGACTGCCGCCGAGATATTCGGCGTCCAGGCCGGTGAAGTTACTGCCAACATGCGAAGAGAGGCGAAGGTCTTGAATTTCGGAATTTTATATGGCATGGGAGTAATGGGTTTTCAGAGGGCTTCGGGCGTGGACAGAACCAAGGCAAAGGAATTTATTGATAGGTATATGCGCGAATTTTCCGGAGTAGCTAAGTATATGCAGGAAATGAAAGATAAGGTCCGCCGGGATGGTTATGTAACGACAATTTTCGGCAGGCGTAGGTCTTTGCCCGAAGTGTTTTCGGGTATGCCCCAGCTAATAAGCCAGGCCGAAAGGATGGCGATTAATATGCCAATTCAAGGAACGGCCGCGGATCTGATCAAATTATCCATGATACAAATTCACGATTTGATACACGCAGAAAAAGCCGAAAAAAATACGAAACTCCTGTTACAGGTTCATGACGAACTCTTGTTTGAGGTGAAGGATGAGCTGATAAAAGAGTGGGCCGGTAAAATAAGAGATATTATGGAAAACATTCACAAATTAGACGTGCCCTTGATAGTTGACGCTAAGTATGGTATGAATTGGGCAGAGATGAAAGGTATATAAGGAGTCAAAAATGGCACTTTCAAAACTGGAACTGAATAGGGAAAGAGTCGAGGAAATTGCCGGAAGGATGAAAGAAATCATAGAAACCACATGGCTAAGAAACCCAAAACTTAACAGCGAGTCAACGAAAGAATACCAAGCATTGCAAAAAGAAATTGAGGATATGGGCTTGTATGTGAGCTACAAGATTAACAAGATTAAAATGAATCTTGCCGACCTTTCCAATCCCAAAATTGAAGCTGACATAACCACATGGATACCGAAAATTACCACAATCCAATAAGTAAAGTCCGGTTAATACCGGCTTTTTGATTTATGGCAGATTTTCCCAAAATAATTGTTGCATTGGATGGTATTTCAAAAAAAGAAGCATTAACCATCGCAAAAAAATTGAAAGGGTTGGTGTGGGGATTTAAGTTAAACGATCTGTTGTTTGATTCAACCCCAATTATTAAAAAATTTAAAAAGTATGGTAAGGTCTTTGCGGATGCAAAGCTTCATGATATTCCAAACACTGTGGCTAATAGTGTGGTACGACTTTCAGCAGCAGGTGCTGACATGATTACATTGCACTCTATCGGAGGTTTTAAGATGATGAAAGTAGCGAAGAAATTTGCCGGTAAAAGTAAAATTATTGCAGTGACAGTACTGACTTCTCATGGAGGAAACGCAAAACAGGATGTTGTATCATTAGCCAAGGATGCTCAAAGAGCAGGTATTGATGGTATTGTTTGCTCTGCTTATGAAGTGTCCTATGTGCCAAAGAAATTACTGAAAATAGTGCCGGGAATCAGACCGATATGGTATATTTCAAAAGATGATCAAAAACGCACAGCTACGCCGCAAGAAGCAATACAATCCGGCGCAGATCTTATCGTCATCGGCAGACCCATCACTCAATCTAAAAATCCCGTCCTCGCAACACAACAAATATTAAACGAAATAGAAAATGCCCGAATTACCCGAAGTTGAAACAATTGTAAGGGACTTGAGAAAAAAAGTCGTCGGACTGAAAATAACCGATGTTTGGACTGATTGGCCCAAGACCGTAAAACAGGCCGGCGGTATCGGTAATTTTAAAAAACAGGTTAGGAATAAACAAATACTAAGCATTCGGCGTCGCGCGAAGTATATTATAATGGATATAGAGGGGAAAAAAACCATTTTTATTCACCAGAAGATATCCGGCCACTTACTTTATGGCAAATGGCAACTGGTAAATGATAAGTGGCAAAGCATGATTGAAGGACCCCTGAAAAACGACCGCCAGAACGGGTATATCCGTTTCATGCTGATGTTAAATAACGGTTACCAGTTAGCGCTGTCCGACTTAAGGCGATTCGGAAAAGTGATTTTGGTGGACGACGACAAAGTCAAAGATCTGAAGGAAATAAGCGGCCTAGGCCCCGAACCTCTGGAAATAAGTTTTAATGGTTTTAAAGAATTGTTTGGAAGTTCAACTTCTAAACACAGAAAGAGAGGGAGAATAAAACAGGTTTTGATGGACCCGGCTTTTATTGCGGGAATAGGGAATATATATGCCGATGAGATTTTGTGGGATGCCGGCTATCATCCGCTCTCGAGAACGGAAAACTTAAGCGGAAAAGATTTAAATAAGATCTTTAATTCTACTGTAAAAATACTTAAAAAAGCGATAAAATATAAGGGCTCAAGCGTGGATGATTACAGGATTCCTTCCGGAGAAAAAGGTAGATTTCAAGATATCCAAAACGCTTACCAATTAACAGGAAAGAAGTGTAAAAAGAAAGACGGTGGTATTATTGAAAGATTAAAACTCGGCGGCCGCTCCGCTCATTTTTGTCCCAGACACCAAATCTTAAAGTAATTTTCAATGAATTTTCAATTTTTTAAACTTAATTTAAATAAGTTACTAATAATTACTGGCGCAACTGTGTTTGTTTTAGTCATCATATTTATCATTTGGTGGAACAAAGAAATAATTATCAATAACGGGATAAGCATTATAAACAAAGATGAAACGCCCAAAAGTTTGATTACCGGACTTGCTTGTTCCGGAGCCGATGTCAGGTCTATTACTATCATGTTGGCGTCAGACCCGGAAGCCAGACCTATTTCCGGAATAAGCCAAGCCGACATGGTTATTGAGATGCCGGTTGATCCGACCGGAATTACCAGATTTATGGCCATCTTTCAGTGTGAAAAGCCGAAAGAGATCGGTTCGGTAAGGTCAGCCAGAGACGATTTTATTCCCTTGGCATTGGGCCTGGAAACAATTTATGCCCACTGGGGCGGAGAGCATGGCGCCCTTGAAAAACTGGACAGCCGCATCATAGATAATATTGATGCTATGAAATATGAAGGCACGATTTTTTACAGAAAAGCGGGAACTCGTCCGCCTCACAATGGATTTACCAATATGGATTTGCTTACAAAAAAAGCCCAAGATCTCGGGTATGATTTTAAAAGTAGTTTTTCCGGATATCCCCATCAAGAAAAAGAGCCGAAGAAAAATCTGTCTAATTTGACCGACCGGATAAATATAAATTATCCTGGCTCGCATGCCGTTAGTTGGACATATGATTCCGAAACGAATCTGTACAGCCGGTATAGAAATAGTAGCGCCGAAATTGATAAAGATAATGGCCAAATAGTTAAAGCCGGCGTTGTTATTGTGATGAACACAACTTCAAAGTTTATAAAAGAACAATATATAAGCGTTGACGTTCTGGGTGAAGGTGCGGCTCAAATATATCAGAACGGAAGTGTCGTAAACGGAAAATGGAGCAAGGACTCCTCCCGGCTGGACAGCAAACTGTATTTTTACGATGATTCGGGAAAGGAAATTCAGTTTGCGCCCGGCAAGATTTGGGTGGAGATAGTAACGAAGTAGTTAAAAGTTCATCAAGTTCTTAAGGTTCATAAAGTACTTTATAAACTTTATAACTTTAAAAACTTAGAACTCGAAAGATGCTTATCTTTCTATATGGGCCGGATAGTTACCGGCTGAAACAAAATAGCCATATTGTTCTGGGTAATTACCGGAAAAAGCACCCAAATGGCGTCTTTTTTAAATTTGACCTGTCTGATGTGGGCGAAACAATAAAAGCCGAAGATGCTATTAAGAGCGGTTCTTTGTTTGGCGAGGTAAAATTAGTAGTTCTCAAAAACACATTTTCCAATAAAGCTGGTTCGGACCGGATAGGGGAGCTGATTAAGACCCAAAATCTTCTTAAAGAAAAAGATACTGTCCTTCTGTTTGTTGAGAATCAAGAAGAAAAGGAATTAGCCAAAAATAAAACACTTTTTAATTTATTGGCCGGAAAAGACAACATAGTAAGGAATGTTGAGTATCTTGAGGGAGAAAAGCTGACCAAGTGGGTAAAAGGCGAGTTTGCCTTAAGAAAATGCTCTATAGAACCAGATGCAATAAAAGAACTGGTCATGACTGTGGGAAATGAGAGCTGGGCTCTGGCTAATGAGATAGAAAAATTAAGTAACTATACTGGTCAGACCAGTATAACAAAAGAAGATGTAGCTCTTCTTGGATTTAAAAAAACGGACTTAAACATATTTGATTTTGTTGATGCCATTGCCGGAAAGAATAAGTCGAGGGCATATGAGATATTGTTTAAAGAGATTAGAAATAGCCGTGACCCGTATTATCTTTTAACGATGATTGTTTACGGTTTTAGAAATCTGCTGGCGGTTAAGGACTTATCGGACAGGGAAATGTCATTGGATTCTATAACTAAGAAAGCCCGCCTCCATCCGTTCGTGGCGAGAAAAACATACCAGAGCGCCGGTAAATTCAGCTTGGCCGAATTAAAAAATATTTACGGCCATTTGCTTGATTTGGATACCCGTTCCAAAGGGGGGACCCTTAATCTTACCGACTCACTGTTCTCGTTTGTTTTATCCTAACTAAAAAACGCTGCGTAAGCAGCGTTAATTGTAGATATTTTATTTTTTCTTTTTGTTGTTATAGTCGAATGTTACTATTGTTTCTTTATTTTCAACACGCGTTTCCAGAAATACTTTCCCCCCCCACAGATAATGAATTTTTTCTAAAGTGGCATTCATATACTTGGAATCAAGATCGTATCCATTCCAGACGTGTTTAAGCAAAAGATGGTTCTGGCTGTTGTGATTTCCGTTCTCAACTCTGACGAGCGGAACCCCATAATAGGTAAACTGCTCCTTTAGGATCTCCCTGATTACTTCCGGGTCATCTTCGGCAATTATATAAATAACTTCGCCGTTTTCTCCGGACATTCCCATCCAGATATATAATTGCTGTTCCCTGATAAATTCATCAGTGAAAAGTTCTTCCACCGCCATCCGGTCGCTGTAAAAAGAGCGTACCTCGAATATTTTTTGATTCCCCAGCCCGGCAGCCGTATCCCATCGGGAGTGCTTAAAAACATTTTTTTCTTCTTCGTAATCCCTGCCAAATTGGCCCTTATCCCACCTTTCTTTGATATTTTCGAACAAGGCAAGATAAATTCGGTACCAGTTAAAGCCCGCCTTATTCTCTTGGGTTATACTGGAATGAAAGTCATTGAATATCCCATGTTCTTCAGGTGTAATGAGGCCGTCTTTAAAAAGCCGTCTCATTATTTTGACATGCCAGTATGTGGCCCAACCCTCATTAAGTCCCTTGGTTTTTCTGTTGGGGGCTAAACTACGGGCTTGATTCCTTATTACTGTTAAAACATCAACCATCCAGGGTTTAAGAGGCTTAGGCGACTTTTTGATTATATAGTTAAGAATATCATAGGTTGGTTCAGGCGGAGTTTTGGTTGTCAATTTTTCCAACCTTTTTTCTATTTGCGCGACCTCTTCTTTTGTCTCAGGTTTTTTAAATTTGGATTTTAGGTCTTCAAATCTTTCAAGTTTTGCTCTTTCAAGAGACATTAATCTTCCTCTGACTACTTCTTCGTCCTGTTCTTCAAAGAAAGGATCGGGATTTTGATGCCACTGGATAGACATCCCGGCATCAATTACCTTCTCAACTTCTTTTTGCCCGTAGTGCGCCTCGTATTCCTTAAAGCGCTTTGAGGCGTTTCTGGCCTCTTCGACAACATTGGAGAAGGAACGGCCATGCTTTAGATACCGATTGGCCAGAAAGAAATCAACGTGGCCGTAAACATGGGCTATCACAAGAACATTTAAGGCAAATGGGTTTGTTTCTACTAAAAAGGCCTTTGGTTTGTCAAAGTTCCAAACCTGTTCATAGGGGATTCCCGTTCCGGTATGCTCATAAATTGTGCGGTATTTTTCGTAATCCCGGCCGAATGTCCAATGGGAAAAGTTGACCGGAAATTCGTAAGCCATTCCCTCAAGAACTCTCTGGGCCGTGGTTACTTCAAACGCAATCTCGGTAGTTAAGAGTCCTGATTCCTCCGCTATTTCTTTTATTCTTTTTTCAATCTCAACTAAACGTTCGATCTCTTGTTTCTTCACTGGGTCCACCTATCCTTTCTCAAGAATGCTTTTAGGGCAGGCAAAATATGTTCCCGCTCCATGAGGCGAATACACAAAAGAGGCAGGTCCTTCTCACCCTCGGCTAATCCCAAACCGTTATCATGGACTTCTTTCAGGGTGAAGTAGTTTTTAAATTTTTCCCAGAGTTCAGATCTGTTGTTTTTAAACAAGTTTGGATCAGCATCCGGCTGAACCTCTCCATAGCCAATCATGTTAACTTTTTTATCTATGAGTTTTTCCAGTTCCTCGATAGTTCTGTCGGGGCTAAAGTCCTCGCCGTCGGAAAAATGCCACACATAGACATTCCAGCGGTTGGTCGGATACTCTGTATCAATCAAGCTATTTGCCAGTTCGTAGGCAGTGTAGCAGTTGGTTCCGCCGCTTTCTCCGGTTCTAAAAAAGTTGTCTTCATCTACCAATTTAGCCGTAGAGTGGTGAATTATGAATCTAATCTCTACGTTTTTATATAATTTTCTTAAAAACGCTACTAACCAGAACAACATTGCCCGGGCCAAGTATTTTTTCATATCACCCATGGAACCGGAAACATCCATCATGGCAATAATAACGGCATTGGATTGATTTTCCGTGTCTTGCTGGATTTCCCTGTATCTCAAGTCGCCGGCTTCAAAAATTGGAAATGGAGTTATGGCAGATTCTTTGAGTGTCACTTGATTCTGTTTCAGAATCTCAACGGCTTTTTCCAATAACCCCTCGGCTTGTTTTAAGGCATTAAAGCATATTAGCTCATCAAGCCCGGTCTCTGTCCTAAGAGCTTCTAATAAGCTCCAAAATCTTTTCATCCCTTCTTGGGAGGTAGCTCTTCTGTCCAGTAGAGGCCAGGAGCCGGATCTTACAATTCCGCCTATCTTGAATCCCAATTCTACGATCAATTCCTTTACTTCTTTTTCTTCCAGTTTTGGGAGACCAAGGTCTTCAAGCATTAACTCAATAATTTCTTCTATGTCAACCTCTGTTTCTATGTAGTCCACCCCCGGTTCTTGCCCCGGTTCTTGCCCCGGTTCTCCGGGCTTGCCCTGGCCCGGCCTGTGCCCTATAACATCTCCCGGCTGGCCTTCTCCTTGGCCGATTCCTTCCGACTCACCCTCCGTCTTTGGCCGGAAATGGGGCAGGTCAATGCTCCTTATCGGAATTTTGATTATCTTATTTCCTTTTCTAGTTATTATTGACTCGTCGGCGATAATTTCGGGAAGTTTGTCGATTATCGCTTCTCTTTGTTTTTCCCGGTGCCGGCGGGCATCTTTACGTCCACGTTCGGTTACTGGTTCTGTTACTATGATGGACATGAATGCGCCTCATTAAATTTTTAAATTTCTGAAAAAAGAATAGCAACAAAAAAAGCTTCCGTAAAGGAAGCTCGGGAATATTACTCGTTTAAGAATTCATCGGCTTTTTCTATGATCTCTTTGGCGCAGGTCTTACAGAACCCTCCGGGGCCGGTAAGTTCAGAGAAAAGGTCATTGGCTCGTTTCTTTGTCTCTTCATTTTTGGATTTATGGATGGCCAGAACTGTCTTTAACATGTCTTTTGAATCAGAAAGAAGTTTCTTTTCAACTGCACGCGCGAGCGGGGGATAATTTTCGTAAGTTATATCTATTGCTTCAAGGATCTCGCCCCGGAAGTTATCAGCTTCTGACTCGGAAATTGGGACGTGTTCTTCAACCTCTCGTAAAAATTTTACATTCGGTTCTTTGGGTTTTCCTGTCAATTTATCTCGGGCAATGTCGGTTCGGCTTCGGACAAACTTTCTTTTCTGTTCTCTGTAAAATCTTGCTTCTTTTATATAGTCATTAAACATTTGACGAGCCAGGTCGTCATGGGACTTAAGAAATGCCTTTTCAACCGCGTTAATGGTAAATTCTTTATATTCAGCAACAACAGTGCCACCTTCACTTGAAGAAAGCAGTTCTTTATAGCGGTTGATGTCTTCCGGAGTAAAGCCCATCCGGTGTTCAAAAATTTCTCTCAAAGAGGTCAACGCTCTAAGAGGAGTTAAACACCCGTTATTGGCGTCTGATTCTTTGGCAAGAGCGCTGTTTAAAGCGGCAAGAACAGTTCGAGGACTGACTCCGAACATACCCTCTCTCTTTGCAATATCTGGCGACATCTGGCCCTCTTCTATAAGCTCTCTTTCGTCAATTGGCTTTTTATCTTTGTCTTTAAGGTCCGATAAAGCTTTATCGCCGTTATAAACCTTAGCTTTGGTTAATATTTCAACGCCCATTTGTGAGGACACAAGACGGGTAAGGATGGCAAATAGGGCCGAGAGTTCTAATGCTCCCGGCGCAATATGACACTTCTTGAGCCGGACAAAATCGCTTTCTCTTTCAATAAGTTTTCTGTAGAGCTTTACTTCGTCATTTATGCGCAGAGGATAAGGGAAAGGTACTACGATAAATCTGTCATGGAGTCCCTCATATTTTTTATTTGTAGAAAATTCTTTAAAAGCCGTCAGGTTGGTATGGCCTATAATTACCGTATCAACAGAAAGGTGGGGGAAATAAGAACCCTCAATCTTTAATTGCTTTTCTTCAGCGACACTGAAGAAAACCCTCAAGACCTTGGGATCGCTTGAAGTCATTTCCCGGCCTTCAACAATACCTCTTTCTCCGGCCGGAATCTCCCCGCTTATTTCAAAAGCGCGGGGATGTTTGTGGCCATAGGCAGGATTTGAAGTTATACCTATATTCTCCCGGCCGCTTAAAGCCGTGGTATCGGAAGTTATTTCATTTGACGGCTCAAATGAACCAATTCCGCGCCGGCCCTGAATCGAGAAAGTAAAGGTTTCTACGGGGACATCTTTCCAATTAACGGTTCCGTCCTCTTCGGTGTATTTTGTTTCCAGAAGGTCTCGACAAACAGGACAAAGGTCGCCTTCTATTTGAATTCCAAGATGAATATGTTCGGGATTTTCGGATTGGGAACATTCCGGACAATCTTCTTTTTTCTTTGCCACCTCGTCCCGCATATAGCGGGGGAGTAGGTGGAGCGGCTCTTCTGGTTTGGGGCATCCTTTAATGCAAAATACCGAACGCAGATTATAATTTTCCAACGCCTTGGCTAAGATTCTTACCCAAGTTGATTTTCCCGCACTTGGGGGGCCGACAAGTATCAAAAGATATTTTCCGGTAGAGCCACGGGTTGCCCCGACTTTTATATGTTCAACAGATTCAAATATGGGCTTGTCCACTCCATAAAGTTCGTTTCTGAATAGATTATATCCAGTAGAAACCCCCATCCATTGTTCTTCTTCGGGGAGATTAACTACCCCGGCGTTTTGAATTATTTCCCACAACCTTGAAGCAGATAGCTGGGCAATGGCTGAATCTTCCGCTACTAAGCCCAAATATTCTCGGAAGGTTATTTCTTTGTGAAGCTTTTTCTTCTCTCTTTTCCGCTCGGCATCTTTCTGGATGATGCCGTTCAGGCCGTTTTTCTTTTCTTCTGACATCGCGTCTCCTTTATCAACTAATTTTAAAGGTTCAGATTTACCCATATTAGTATAAAGGGACCTAAAGTCAATCCCGTTAGAGG
>Ga0209541_10004083_pt1 | contig 26154 bp, 19 predicted proteins | sample RifCSPlowO2_01_FD_184027 | JGI IMG/M metagenome (GOLD analysis project Ga0209541, IMG submission 184027) | Groundwater microbial communities from Rifle, Colorado - Rifle CSP2_plank lowO2_0.1 (SPAdes) (version 2) | ecosystem: Environmental > Aquatic > Deep subsurface > Groundwater | place... | reverse complement strand
TCTTCAGACTTGGTGAAGAGAGAACTCGTCACCTTAAGAATTTCCGTGCCAACTGCTACCTTACCAGCATCATGGAAATTCTTGAGTGGATGAGTGGGATAAGAGTATTATTCACCTAACTCTTTTTTAGCCCTTTACAAAACAGATAAAAGGTGATATAATGTATATACACAGTCGAGACAGATCTTCGACAACCAAATTGCCCCATAGACGGGGCAGAGGAGAAGAGAAAATGAAGACACTTATCAGTTCGTTCGTCGCAGTTGTGTTACTGCTGGCCATGGCCGTTCCGGCCGAGGCTCAGTACAGGGGTTACGTAGACCCTTACGGCGTCTCGTACGAAGAGGCGGTAGCAATCGCCTCGGCACGACGCGCCGAACGGGGCGTCGTGTACACTGGCCCAGGTAGTTACCCCGGTGGGTACGATCGGGCAGCCCAGATCAGCGCCGCCATCCGCGGCGACTACAGCGGTGGTGGAGGTTACGGATACAATCCGTACCACAATCCTCGCATGTACGATCCGTGCTTCGGCGCCGATCAGTACATAAAGGGAATGCGCGGAACAATGCACGCTCACAAGGGTGCAGTTCACTTCCGTCCATGCGACCCGACTAACGGTCGGGTCAGCACGGGAGCAGGTGGAGCTCTGGCTTCAGCCGGTGGTGCCGCCATCGGTGCAGCCACGGCAGGGCGAAAGGGCGCTGCTATTGGTGCCGTCGGTGGGGCTATTATTGGAGGTATTCTTGCCTCCCGCAATGCCCATGAGAATTGCATCATCATTGAACCGGGTCAGATGATGCCCCGGGAACCGGAAACTTCCGCTCAGAACATCGAGCGGGAAGAACCAACACAACAGCCGGTTCAGGTGGCAGATGTTCCGGTCAAGAAAATCATCCGGAACAGATTCGAGGATGCTCCGATTCGATTATACGATGGGGCTTCGAAAATCTTCGAGCTCAAGGCTGGTGACGACGGGATGGTTGAGCTGACCTCCTCCAGCCAAGTCTGGGGCGAGGCCTACTTGAAAAATCCGTCGAACGGAAAGATGGAGTGGGTCCCGTTGCAATTGGGCAAAGGGGTTGATCCACTTCCGCAAGAAGCTGGCTGGGTGCTTGGCAATCCAACCACCCGACCGACCCTCAACTAGGAGATAGAGATGGCAAAGACACGGGTAGAAGGACTGAAAATCACCGGGAGAAGCCAGTCACTCCCAATCGACAAAGAAAGATGGGGCGTTCTCGGTCCCACCCATACCAAGTGGGTCAACCTCCATGTCTACTGGGTTCTCCCGCTAGGCGTGGTACTGATCATGTGGTTGGCCTTGGGTGCTTCCGGTGTATTTGACCAGAAGGAGGTCGTGAAGACCGTTCTGGTGGAGATGCCCAAGGTTGCAAGCAATTCGCAGCCGGCACCAGCTGGAAGAACAATCGCCGACATCATGTTGGCGCTGAAAGAATACACCGACCTCCTGAAAGCTGGCGGTCAGGTACGAATCCAGCAAAGAGTCATGGCCAGGGAAGAAGTTCAGCCCCTGACACCACCGCCCCCAACTCCAGTGGAAAAGCCAAAGCCAGAAGCACCGGCCAAGCCTCCCTCAATCTGGGACATCAACAAGTAGAGTCCCGCAATACGACACTGCACTCTCACCCACGCTCCTGCGTGGACACCGAGAGTGCAGTTTTTTTCTTTGTACAAAAGATAAAAAAATGTACAATATAATCAATGAAACACATTACTAAAAGCCCTAGAGAAACTCAGAAGCTAGGGCATTTTTTATTAAATAAAATAAGCCTCAGCACTCAGAAAACAGGATTTGTCATAGCCTTATCAGGTGAGCTTGGGGCCGGTAAAACAACTCTGGCCCAGGGCTTGGCAAAAATATTAGGGATAAAGACTAAAGTTAAAAGCCCGACATTTACCCTAATTAAGAGGTACAAGCTTCCCAAAAAAATTAAAAATTCTAAATTGAAAATTTTAAATTCTAAATATCTATACCACATAGACTGTTATCGCTTAAATAACCACAAGGACCTATTATCTCTTGGTATAAAGGATATACTTAAGGACAAAGAAAATATCGTTCTTATAGAGTGGCCTGAAAGAATTAAAAAAATACTATCTGACAAAAAGATAAACGTCAAAATAGAGCACGTAGATAAAAATACTAGAAGAATAAGCATATCTTAAAAATACCGGACATATGTCTTTGGAGGAAATTTCGCAGGCCAGTCGGCTTGGTTCTGCGACTGGCCGAGAACTTAGTGGCGGCAAAATCCGCTGGAGATTTTGAACGCCCGGTCCGAAAAAGATATATGTCCGGTATTTTATGAAAATGAAGAAGCTAGTCCTAATTGACTCAAATGCTCTAGTCCATAGAGCATTTCACGCCCTGCCACCAACCCTGACTTCACCCAAGGGTGTTTTAACTAATGCAGTTTATGGATTTACTTCGGTTCTATTGAAGATGATAAAGGATTTAAAGCCTGATTATATTGCCGCGACCTATGACTTAGCTGGCCCCACATTTCGCCATGAAGAGTTTGAAGCATACAAAGCTCATCGAGAAAAAGCGCCTGATGAATTATACGCCCAGATACCCCTAACTAAAGAAATTCTCAAAACTTTTGGCATACCCGTATACGAGAAACAGGGTTTTGAGGCTGATGACTTGATTGGATCACTGGCCGAGAGGGGCAAAAAAGAAAAAGATATCCAGGTAATAATCGTAACCGGCGACCTGGACACTCTTCAGTTGGTAGATAAAGACAAAGTTGTAGTTTTTACCTTAAGAAAAGGGCTGACTGATACTGTAACTTATAACGAGGCAGAGGTTAAAAAACGATACGGCATAAAACCGGAACAAGTAATTGATTTTAAGGGACTCAAGGGTGATCCTTCCGATAATATTCCGGGGGTACCGGGGATAGGGGAGAAGACGGCCTCCTCTCTTATACAGACTTTTAATAATATAGAAAACTTGTATAAACATATTGAAGAAATTTCTCTCGATTTTTCAAAATCTGAAACAGATTTGAAAAAAATCAAGGATCCTCGATTTGCTAGTCGTGTAAAGCACGAAGCAAATCGGGACAAAAAAGATAAAGAGAAAATTAAACCGCCATTATCAGAAAAGTTAATACAGAAGCTTCAAGAGAATAAGGATCAGGCATTTTTCTCAAAAAAACTGGCCACTATCATAACCGACGTTGATATTGATTTTAGTTTAGACAAGACTGATTGGCGGAAAAACCTTGATTTTCAGGCGATAGAGAAGGTATTTAAAGACTTCGGTTTTTATAGCTTAGTTAAAAGATTGCCAGAGATAGATGTAAAAAGCACCGAGGAGAAGTTGGATCTTGGATTTGAAACAGTCGTGAATCCAGAAAGCAGTCCCATAAAAACCTGCGATACCCAGAAATCAATAAAAATTGCTATTGATCAGCTAAAAACAGCCAAAGAAATAATACTGGAACTCCGAGACGATACCACCATATTTACCGCTAATAGCAAAGATTATTTCTCTCTAAAAAATGGATCACTGGGACTTTTAAAAGAAATATTTGAAGATGAAAAAATATCCAAGATTGGCCATGATCTTAAACCAATAGCCAAGGAGCTTCTCAAAAAAAGCATCCATGTAAAAAACTTATCTTTTGACACTAAAATAGCGGCTTACCTCATAAGAGCAGACCGCAAAGATTATGATCTGCCGATAATGTACCAAAATGAAATTGGCAAAGAACTGCCACCGGGAGATGTATCCCGCCTTAATGCAGTTTTAGAACTTAAAAAAATATTCTGGGATAGGCTTAGGGGCGATAATCTACTTAAGGTTTTTGAAGAAATAGAGATGCCCCTTGTATCGGTTTTGGCGGAGACGGAACTAAATGGAATAAAAATAGACACCGATTCCCTTAAGAAGCTTTCCCTGCTAGTCAACAAAGAGCTAACCGGATTAGAGAAAAATATATATAAACATTCCGGCACTCAATTCAATATTAACTCTCCTAAACAGTTAAAAGAGATCCTCTTTGAGAGGTTAGCCCTAAAAGGCAAGGTTAGAAAAACGGCTAAGGGAGCTCTTTCGACTGCCGCCGACGAACTTGATAAGTTATCGGGTGAGCATCCGATTGTTGACTTGATCCTTAAGTACAGAGAGCTCCAAAAAATTAAAACTACCTATATAGAGCCATTCCCCCAGCTTATTGATCCTAAAACAGGCCGCCTTCACACTACCCTCAATCAAACCGGCACCGTTACCGGCCGGCTATCAAGCCAAGACCCCAACCTTCAGAACATTCCAATCAAAACTGAACTGGGACAAGAATTTAGAAAAGCATTCATCTCATCTCCGGGCTACAAGCTAGTCTCTTTTGACTACTCCCAACTTGAACTAAGAATTGCCGCTCATATTTCCGGCGATAAAAAGATGATAGACGCATTTAAAAGAGGGGAGGATATTCATACTCGGACGGCAGTGGAAATTTTTGGAGTTACTCCGGAAAAAGTTACAGCCAATATGCGCCGCGAAGCAAAAGCCATGAACTTCGGGCTTCTTTATGGCATGGGAGTGATGGGTTTTCAAAGAGCATCGGGAACATCGCGAGAACAAGCTAAAGAATTTATCAATCGCTACATGTCTGAATTCAGCGGTATCGCTAGTTATATGGAAGAGATAAAGAAAAAAGCTCGCAAAAATGGCTATGTTTCAACTATTTACGGCCGTCGAAGATATCTTCCCGAGATTAACTCCGGAATACCTCAGTTAATAGCCCAGGCTGAAAGAATGGCCATAAATCATCCTGTTCAGGGAACCGAAGGCGATTTTTTGAGAATCGCGATGAATGGGATATCGGATTTGATCCATAAAGATTATAACGATAATGACGTAAAAATGCTTCTTCAGGTTCATGATGAGCTTTTATTTGAGGTAAAAAATAATTTAGTTGGCACAATATCGCCCCGGATAAAAGACATAATGGAGAGTGTTTATAAACTAGCCGTACCATTGACAGTTGATGTAAAATCTGGTAATAATTGGAAAGATATGGAGTAGTTAGAGCTTCTTAAGCACTTAAGTACCAGTAGAAAATACTGGCTTTTTATTAAATTATTATGCCCGAACTTCCCGAAGTAGAGACAATCGTCAGAGAACTGCGAAAAAAAATTATAGGTTTAAAGATAACCGATTTTTGGTCTGATAAGGAAAGGCCGGTCAAACAAGCTGGGGGAATAGCTAAATTCAAAAAAGAGATAGGGGGCAAAAAAATAGTTAAAATTTACCGCAGAGCTAAGTTCATTGTTATTGACCTTGAAGGAGACAAATCAATGTTTATCCATCAAAAAATATCCGGACACTTAATGTACGGAAAATGGAAGTTAAGAGATGAAATATGGAAATCAATTCTAGGGGGTCCGTTGAAAGATGGCCGAGAAAATCAATATATCCGTTATATCTGGGCTCTAAACAACGGATACCAGATAGCCATGTCGGATGTTAGACGTTTCAGTAGAGTAGTTCTAGTCAAAGATAAAGACATTTCAAGCCTAAAAGAGATCCGCGATCTTGGACCGGAGCCTTTAGATACAAGCTCTGATGAGTTTAGAAATTTATTTAAAAATAAGCGTGGCAACTTAAAGCCTGTCCTGATGGATCCGTTCTTTATCGTCGGTATAGGCAACATATACGGTGACGAGATACTGTGGGATTCTGGATACCACCCGCTATCAAGAGTTGAGCGCCTAAAAGAAGGCGACCTTGATAAAATATTTAAATCAACTCACAAAATTTTAAAAAAAGCGATACAATTAAAGGGTGACAGTATGGATGACTACCGCTTACCATCAGGAGAAAAAGGAGGATATCAGAATGTACAGAAAGCCTATCAACAAACAAATAAAAAATGTTCTAAAAAAGACGGTGGTATCATAACAAGAATAGTGGTTTCAGGACGATCGGCTCATTTCTGCCCCAAACATCAAAAAATAATAAGATGAGGAAGATTTTAAAAATAATATACAATTTAGACCTGAACAAGATTTTAATCATCGGGGGTGCCATAGTATTTATTTTTGTTGTATCTTTTTTTATCTGGTGGCTGGGCGGCAAGGGCATAGAGGTAAATAACGACAGGGATTCAGAAATAATAAATAACCTTCCTAAAAGCCCCCTGTCTGGAATTAACTGCGAGAACAGCGACAAGAGGCCAATTGCTGTAATGATAGCTTCTGATCCTATTACCCGACCGTTGTCCGGCATAAGCCAGGCTGATATTGTTTTTGAAATACCAGTAACACCGAGCGGTTTGACTAGGATAATGGCCGTATATCAATGTGAAGAACCGGACGAAATCGGTTCGGTAAGATCAGCCAGAGAAGATTTTATTCCCCTAGCGGCAAGCCTAGGCGTTATCTATGCCCACTGGGGAGGGGAGAGGGAAGCTCTAACAAGACTAAACAACCATATTATAGATAACATTGATGCCATGAAATATGAAAATGTTTATTTTTATAGAAAAACCGGCATACCCCAGCCGCATAACGGTTTTACCGATTTTGAACGCCTAGCTCGCGCCGCTGAAGATCTGAATTATAGTAACAAAAATACATTTTCTGGCTATATTCATTCGGACAAAGATTTATCAAAAAATATACTGAATCTTGCCGACACTATTTCAATTAATTACCCGTCTCCATCTGATGTAGTTTGGACATACAACAAAGACAACAATACTTACCAAAGAGTCCGCGGAGGCAAGCCGGAAATAGATAAAAATAATAGTAACCAAGTTACTGCCAATGTTGTAATTGTAATGAAAACGACTTCTACATATCTGAGTAAAGACTACTTATCGGTTACAGTCACAGGGCAGGGTGATGCCACCATTTATCAGAAGGGGATTCAAATTAATGGACGATGGGAAAAAGATCCTAGTCAACTTGCCAGTAAATTATTTTTCTACGATACTAACGGTAAAGAGATAGAGCTTACTCCAGGAAAGATATGGGTAGAAATAGTGATAGAGTAAAATCCGAAGCACGAAATCCTAAATCCGAAACAAAGCCCGAAAATCCTAAATTCTAATTTAGATATTGTTTCGTATTTCAATATTCGAATTTCGAGTTTTAAATGATTATCTTCTTATATGGTTCTGACGGTTACCGCCTGAAACAAGCTAAAGACGACATTATTAGCCGCTATAAAGCTAAATACAAAAGCGGTGTTAATTTATTTAACGTTGACTTATCGGAAACCCCCGGATCAGATCTCCTGGAAGAAGCCGTGAAAAGCTCCTCCTTTTTCAGCGAACACAAACTAATTATCTGCAAAAATACTTTTGCAAAAAAGGTTGCTAGCGATCTGATAAGCAAGCAAATATCTGAATATAATATCGCTTCTTCCCCGGATATTACTCTTCTAATAACCGAGCAGCTTTCAGAGAAAGACATCGTCTCTAAAAATAAGGAGTTATTCAGACTTCTTTCTACTAAAAACAGTGTCATAAAAAACATTGAACCCCTTGAAGGAGTTAAATTATCAGAATGGGTTAAAAATGAGGTGGGAAAAAGAGGCTGTTTTATAAACTCACCGGCCGTTAAAAAACTCACCGAGATCGTCGGCAATGACAGCTGGAACCTGATAAACGAGATTGATAAACTAACAGCCTACAAATCCGGAAAGGAAATAGGAACTAGCGATATTTCAATGTTGGTCTCCGTTAAAACCGACCTTAGTATATTTGATCTTATGGATGCAGTCGGCTCAAAAAATAAACAGAAGTCCATAGAGCTTTTATACAAAGAGCTTGGATCAGGCCGCGACCCATATTATGTTCTCACGATGGTAACTTATCAGTTCAGAAACCTTCTGACAGTCAGCGGTCTTCTGGAAAAAGGCCTTTCTCAAGCCGAAATAGCGAAAAAAGCCGGCATTCATCCATTTGTCGTTAAAAAGGCGATAGTTAATTTAAACCGATTTAATTCAAAAGGGGAGTTAATAAGCATATACGGCCGCTTGCTAGCCATAGACATTTCTTCTAAGACGGGAGATTCTAATCTCAAAGATTCTCTTTATAAATTAGTGGCTTAAGTAGTTCAAGACCTGGGGTTGCCCCGTAACGCATACGAATGTACGTTACGGGGTTGAAATAAATTTAATTTTAGTTATGCTTATCAGGCAGTTCTTTTAAAATTAAAGGTAGGGACAATTCATGGAAGAGAATGGCAATCTTTCGCCTCCAAAAACCAGCCTAAGAGACCTGGTTGAGCAAGACGTTAAATCATCTTCCGAAAATAGAAAAAAAATAGAACCGATAACTTACCCTGAATATATGGATAAATTAGAGGAGGATCCGGATCTAGGCCAGCTTGCCCATCAGAGAATGCACTCAATAGTAAAATCTTGCGGCTACGAAGAAATAAGCCATACTACAGACCCCAGAAGAGCTAAGATTCTACGCCTGGAACCGGGTTTTGTCATGCGCGTTCCTAAGTTATTTAAAGACTTTAGAGGTATCGAGGATGTCCTATTTGATATTGACAACTACCTGTACATGGCTGCCTGCCAAGGCGAAGCTTCCAGGCAAATGTTATATTTCTGGGGTCCTCCCAGCTCGGGCAAAACCACCCTTGCCGAAACAATGAGAAAAGAGCTTGAGAATTACGGCTTCTGGCAATTAGAAGGCTGTGAAAACCACGACAACCCGATTAATGCTACTCCGCGCCATATCCGAAAAGAGATTTATGAGAAGCTTGGGATTTATATTGACCCGAGAGCCGACATATGTCCAAAGTGTCGAAAAAGGCTAATTAATGAATTTGATTATGATTATACAAAATTTAAAGTTGAGTGGAAGAGCTTTTCACAAAGAAAAGGCTGCGGAATAGCTGTTGTATCAGAAGTTGATCCTATCAATTTCAATATGGCAGTCTTGATAGGGGAGGAGGATATATCCTTACTGGGAGAATACCGAAGAGGAGATCCGGAAACACTTGTACTAAACGGAGCTATCAATAAAGGTCAGCGAGGATCCACCGAATTTGTTGAAATATGGAAAAATCCGATAGAGGCTCAGAGGCCTATTATTACCATCACCCAGGAAAAATACGCTCCTCTCCCTAAATTTTCCGGACAGATATACGCCGACACTATGCTGGTCAGCCATTCAAATGAGACTGAGTGGAGAAAATTCAAATCTGATCCGACTAACGAAGCTATCATGAACCGTATTTATATAAGAAGGGTTCCTTACAATTTGAGGCTTAGTGAAGAAGTTCAGATCTATAGAGATTCGTTTCTTGGAAAATCTACCGGATTCAGAAATGTCCATATTGACCCTCATGCCCTTGAGCAAATTGCCATGTTCGTTTTATTCACTCGCCTAGCCCCGACAGATAGTAGATTTAGCATTCTAGACAAAATTAAAATGCGTGACGGCCAAACAGTACTAACCGGAGGAGAACCCATAAGTTTAACTCTTAAAGAATTGATGGCAAACGCTGATCCTCGAGAGGGTATGGTTGGTTTATCATATAGAGATGCGGCCAAAGAAGTCGCAGAGAAAAGCATAGCCTACTACAGATGCTTCTGGGAAAAAGATAAAAACTTAGTGGAAAAGGGCGGGTACATAAACGCCGTTTGGATTCGCAACTTGATGGTTAAATATGTAAAAGATCTTGATATACCCCAGGATGCAGATTGGCCCAAGCCTTCTAAGAAGAGGTGGCTTGCCTTTATTCAAGACGATCTTCATAAAGAATTTGTTCGGTTGGTAGAGAACGATCTTATTGAGGCCTATCTTGCCGTCTTAAACGTACCGCTTAAAAATAAGGTTGATTCTTTATTCAAAGCCTACATTAACCATGCAGTGGCTTTTGTTAATAATATAGACGGAGCCTTTGATAAAAAGTTTCTTCAATCAGTTGAAGACCACCTCTCTATGCTACCAAACGAGAGGGAAGCATTCAGGCGAGAAACAGCAAAAGCCGCCTTCATCCTACGGGCTGACAGTCAAAAAATTGATTCAAACATGTCAGCGCCGCTAAAACAGGCGGTAGAAGAAATGGTTAAGAGACGCCTAGTCAGAGAAGTGCTGGAAGCTCTTCAAAATGAAAGTAAAAAACAGGCAATAATATCAAAACTGGCTAAAATCGGATATGCAAACATGGGGGGTCAGGTTATAGCCAACTACGCCCTAACCAATCTAAATAGAGACTGAGCTCTCATTTTTACAAATAGCCTTACCGGCTATTTTTTATTATTTTATATCTTGTCAGATCTTTTTTTTATTTTTCTTTATGCTAGATTACTAATTACTGTAAGTAGCCCTAATCGTGCAAAGAAGGGTAGAGAAGTGGCTAAATTCAGAGATCTTTCACAACTAAATAATGACTCGGACAGAACTATAGGCGACAGGCAAAGGCATCGTAATTTTGTCAAAGAACAGCTCAAATCCAATTTAGCCTTACTGCTGGAAGAGCTCAATATATTTAAAGCCGACGCGAAAGAATCGGAGAATATCCAGAAAATAACTTTGAAACTAGCTAAAGAATACCGCTTTATCTATGACGAAGATAAAGGCGGTGATGATAGCGGCGTTGGCCAGAGCAACAAAGTAAAAGCAGGCGATGTTGTAGGAGAGGCGAATAGCTCTCAAAACGATAATACGGGGAAGCTAGATTATCTGGGTCCTTTCGGGGGCAAAGATCATGCCCAACTAATTATAGAACTAACACCTGAAGAGATTGACGATGTTCTTGATCAAGCCGCCGAGGATCTAAATCTGCCGTTTCTTAGTTCAAAATTCGGCAAAGAACAGACTGCCAAAGAAAGCCGCTGGAGAGGGCTCAAAGAAACCGGGATAGAACCTCGTCTTGACCTTGAAGCTTCTTATATTGAACGTATAAAAAGAGCGAAGATGAAACAAAGACAGAACAAAGGTACGGCTAAAACCGGTCTGACCAGGTTCATCGGCGATGACCTTCGCTATCATGGACTGGCAGTTAAAGCTCGTCCTCAGACAAATGTATTAGTTGTTTACATCATGGATGTTTCCGGATCAATGGACAACACTAAAAGATACTTTGCCAAAGCATTTTGCTATGCTCTCTACAACTTTGTAAGAACAAGATATACGAACGCTGAGAAAGTTTTTATTGCTCATGATACTAAAGCCACCGAGGTTGATTCAGACACTTTTTTCAAACTTTCTAGCGATGGAGGAACTACTATATCAAGCGGGCCAAGAAAGGCTTTAAAAATTATAAGAGAGAGGTTTGATCCTGAGCACTGGGATATTTATTGTGTCCACTGCTCTGACGGAGATAACAATGTGGACGACGAATACGAGCTTACACGGGCTTTTAAAAATTTGCTTGCCGTCTCCAATCTTGTTGGCTTCTTAGAGATAAGGCCCGGCACACAAAACACCAGCCTAACAAGCCAAAAATTAAGCGAGGATATAAAAAATGAGAGGTTTAAGACCCTGTTTATAACTAAAAAGGAAGACGTTAGAGAAAAGTTTTATCAACTCATGTCCATCAATAACGAGGGAGCCTAAGATGAGTGATATTAACAAGTATAACCTTGAGGACCTTAGATACTGGTCTGATCTTATAGAAAAAACTGCCCGAGCTATGGGTATTAATTTTTACCCTCAAGAGTTTGAGATAATTGATAATAAAACAATGCTTGCAAGAAAAATTTATGCAGGCATGTTGTCTTTCTATCCAAATATATCTTCCGGAAGAAGATACGAGATTGATTCCATATCTTATGAGCTTGGTATGGAATATTTGCCCTACGAGATGGTTGTTGCAGCAAATCCATGCCTAGCCGTTCTAAGAGACGACAATGACCTGGCCATGCAAATTTTAACGATGGCTCACGTATATGGACATAATAATTTTTTCAAAAACAATATCTATTTCAAGAGGTATGCTAAACCAAGCTTAGTTATGGATTTCTTCCATTCTTCCGCTGAAAGAATCAGATCTTACGAAAGTAATCCCTCAATCGGGCCGACAGCCGTCAGAATATGTATTGAGGCGGCTCATGGCCTTAGATGGCAATGTGCCGAAGTTTTACCCAAATCAGATCCATTTGACCTCTCAAAGCCAGATGCCAATAAAGATCTTCTGGCTTTTTTACGGGATAACTCTCAGCGGCACATAGCCGATTGGGAAAAATATATCATCAACACGGTAATTACCGCTTTTAACTACCTTGCAAAGCCAAACTTAAAGACTATGGGCATGAATGAAGGCTGGGCAACATACTGTCACTATAAGATTATGAATGCCCTTAAGCTTCCGCCCGATCTACGCGGCGCCTTTGCCCGACACCACAGCAAAGTTGTACGCTTGCCCGATAATCCCACGTCTTATAATCACTACCTGGTTAACTTTACGATTTGGAACAACATAGAAAAATCTATGCTCTCTGGCGAAAATTTATCCGTAGATCAGAGAATCATGCCAATACCTAAAAAGTTATTTGACATTATGAAACGCGGAGACGATATAAGCTTTTTGCAAGAGTATCTGACTAAAGAAACGGCTAAAGAATTAGGTTTGTTCTCTCACCGGATAGCGGAGAACCATATTGTTGCCGACCGGGTTATTGAGGGGGAGGAAGAAGATATAAACTTTGAAGAGATTAAAAGTAATCTTATTGAAAAAATTGAAGATTCTGGATTTGGCGGAATACCCGTCATCACAGTTAGTAGCATCAGCCCGGGAGAGAATAACCGCCTGTATTTAAAACATGCATTCAATGGTAGGTACCTTGAGCCAGAATATGCTTCTAAGACCCTTGAATACATCTACTATTTTTGGGGGCGGCCAGTGGTACTTGAGACGCGAAGTCACGCGGAAAGACTGCCATATATTTACGAGTATGACGGAAAAGCCCATACCAACTCTAGAAAAAGTTAGGTTAAACATTTACTAATAAGCAGCTTGACGCTGCTTATTTGTATCTTGCTCTACTAGAAGAAGGGGTGGTTAAGGCAAAAAACTGATTGATTTCTTATTAATTAGAGCTATACTATACAAAAGTTCATTAATAACTTATACGGGGGTATTGCATGATCAATATTTCTGACTTAAGAGACTTTCTTTCAAAAAGAGTCAGGGGTCAACCTAAAGCCATTGAAACTTTATGTAACTATATTGAGGATATGCAAAATTTAGGATCTATTGAAGAAAAGGTCGGGCCCATGGGGGTGATGCTAGAGCTGGGGCCAAGCGGGTCAGGGAAAACTGAATTGGTTCGCTGTCTAGCCCAATACTTATACGGGAGCAAGGAAGCCATGACAAAAATACCTTGCGGTAATTTAACTGAACCCCATACTGTTCATATGCTTACCGGCTCGCCACCGGGCTATATCGGCTACGGCGATCCGCCTCTTCTAGCCAAGAAGGCGCAAAATAAAAATCAACAAGATCAAGATACGGAATATGGAGTAGAAAATCTAGGTGAAAGAGAGATAGAATTACTAAATTCAGGCCAGCATCTGGCCGAACAAAACCATAAGCTTCTTGATGAGATACAGGACATTATAATGCAGTGGTCAAACGTAAATAGCGAACTGGGTATTTACGGAGCTTACATGGAAAGACTTTTAGGCGGCTTATCGGCATTAAAAGCCCTGGAAGAATTATCGGGAAGAAAGAGTGAAAAAAAACAAAAAGTTGAAGTCATAGGAATTGATAAAATTGAGAGTAATATGCTGGCAATGCAAATAGAGGCAAATAGCCTGGCAGATTTATTACATAAAAAGAGGTTAGAACTGAACTTTATTTATCAGGAACTGGTTAGCATAGAGGCCGAGTTCCAAAAGACCGATACCGGAGCAAGCCGGATCAACGATCCTGAACCAATTCCAATCATACTTTTTGACGAGATTGAAAAGGCTCACACGAAAATCCACGACTTTTTACTGGACTTAATAGAAAATGGGGAAGTAGCTTTTTCTAACGGAACAAAAAGATCCCTTAAGAACAGCCTGATTATCTTCACTTCAAATGTCGCAGCCGGATCTATAAGTAATATTTTAAACGATAACTTTATAGGATTTCGCCCGAAGGCTACACTATCTAGCGACGCCGATTATAAGGATAGGAAAATTCTTGCCGTTTCGGAGAAAGAGCTGAAAAATGTTTTCAGTCCTGCATTCCGTAGCCGTCTTGATGATATAATTGTATTCAGAGAATTAACGCCAGTTGAGTTTGGACAAATACTGGATGATCATATAGAGCTATTCTGCCAAGCCCTAAGAATGAAGCGGGAGGTAGAGCTCCTAGTCAGAGACGACGTTAAAGAATTTATTATTCAGAAGAGCCTCCACCGCCCAGAAGTAGGAGCCAGACTTCTTATTCATAAATTAAGATCTGTCTTAAAAAGACCCTTTGGCCGAGAGCTAGCAAGTCGTCCAGGTTTTAAAGGAACAGTTAAGGCAAGCCTAGACGAGCATTCAAACTTAAGCTTTGAGTTTTTAGTCTTAGAAAAACCTCCCGAGCCATAAATTACTATATATCTCTAGCACAATAGCTAGAGATTTTTTGTTATTGATTTTATCAGCCATTTTATTATACTAGCTGGTAACTTAAGGTCTTTTAAAATTGAAGGGGTTAAAAATGTTTACCAGGCTTCCCGATATCCCGTTAATTGTATTTTCTCCCCAGGAGATGCTTTTGCCAGGAATTTCCCTTTTACTGTCGTTTGAGCGCCAAGAAGATATGTCAAGTTTTGTGGAGGATAACGGAATTAACAGCAAAGAGCCGTTTCTATTTTTAGCAATGAGGCACCCTGGATCAAGAAAAGAAGCTCCGGGAGATACCTTTCAAACCGGAGTTGTAGTGAGCCTAGAGATTAATTATAAAGATTTACTTATCAGGCTTCAGGGACTTTATAGGGGAGAAATTATTAAAATAATCAAAAGATTCAATAAGCCACCCCTGGTTCAGCTCAAACAGGTAAGCGACCAAAACTACGATTGGTATTTTATAAAACCCAACGAAGCACTGACCATAGACTTGGGGGTCATAACTAATTTGCTTTCTGAGCTTGTTGAAGAATATAAAAAAATTAGTAACTCTGACGCTGACATCATAAAAAAACTGAGGGGAATTATTCAAGATCTTAAAACTATAGATTTTTTTGATAAAGACAGCGTAGAGATATTGATGTGGCAAATAGCCGCTCAAGTACCGGATATATTTGTTCAGGAAAAACAAGATTTTATTGACAGTGTAAATGTCGCTGAAAGAATTCATTTGGCCGTTGATTTACTTAGTGAGAAGATAAGCATATTGAGTAATTCTAGAAAATCTATTGCCTTGGGTAAAAAGCGGCTTAACGGCTCAAGAGGAGATATGCCTGTGGCAATTATGGTGAGACCCTCGCCCGACGACGGAACCGAACCCGATGATGACCTCATTAGTGGCGCCCCTGAAGATATTGTAAAAAGATGGCGTAGATATAAAAAAATAAATAAAGACAGTCTTCACAATGACGCTAAGAAGGCATTTACTGACGATTTTTCAAATCTCAAATCTTCTCAGCCTGGCCACCATGAATGGACCGGGATACTAAATCATCTAGATTTCATCCTTGATCTTTACTCTACATCTACTACCCCCCAGGAAACCGACATTACTAAGGTTGAAAAGACTCTGGGCGAGAGCCACTACGGTTTGGAAGATATAAAACAAAGAATCTATAATTTTCTTGGAACAAAGATAAGAAATCCCAGAGGCAAAGGTCCAATTATCTGTTTTGTCGGACCGCCCGGAGTCGGTAAAACCTCAATAGGAAAATCAATTGCTAAATCCCTTAACCGAGAGTTCATAAGAATTTCTTTGGGCGGATTAAAAGATGAGGCCGAGATAAGAGGCCACCGACGAACCTATGTCGGCGCACTGCCGGGAAGAATTCTAGCCGAGATCAGAAGGTGCGGAGCTAAAAATCCAGTCTTTATGCTTGATGAGGTTGATAAGCTAACTAATGACTTTAGGGGTGATCCATCATCGGCTCTTCTGGAAGTTCTTGATCCGGAGCAGAATCATTCATTCCAAGACCATTATGTCGGTGCGCCATTTGATCTGTCTGATGTCTTATTCCTATGCACGGCCAATCTTGACTCTAAGATACAAAGGGCTCTTCTTGATCGAATGAGTATCATTAATGTCTCCGGATATACGGAAGAAGAGAAAATAGAGATAGCCAGAAGATTCCTTATTCCTGATTTAGTTAAAGAGGTTGCCCTGTCTCAAGATAATACTCAGATTGAGTGGCAAGGCAGTCTTGATGAGGTCGTATCTTATATTGTCTCCGGCTATACAAAAGAGGCCGGGGTAAGAAAGTTAAAACAGAAAATCCAGCAAATATTAGAAAGCTTGGGTCGCAAATATATGAAAGCTGAAACTAAACCTAACAGTATTCTGATCACAACAGATGTTGTCGGGGAAATCCTTAAAATGCCGCAATATACTCGCGAACGAATATCGGCAACGGCAGCAGGTGAAGCCATTGGTCTTGCCTGGACAGAATTTGGCGGAGAAACCATTTATGTTCACGCCCAGTGGACTATTAGAAGCCAGGGGGATAAGAGCCTATCCCAAACAGGAAGTTCCGGTGATGTTATGTTTAAATCAAATAAAACAGCCCTGACCGTAGCCAAGAATCTAGCTGAAAAGTTTAATCCGAAGGCTCTTAAAAAGTTTGAAACTCATATGCTACATCTTCAAGCTAACGATGCCAGTACTCCAACCGATGGTCCTTCGGCCACGATCACAATGGCTATGGCTATCTATTCGGAGCTCATTGGCAAACCGATTAAGCCTTTTATTGCCCTGAGTGGAGAGTTAACGCCTAAAGGCAAGATACTTGCCGTTGGCGGCATTAAAGAAAAAGTCTTAGCAGCCAATAGAGACGGTATTAAAGAGCTTGTTCTTCCAAAAAATAATCAGCGCAACGTAGTTGAAGGTGTGCCAGAGGCTATTCAAAGAACTATCCAATTTCATTATGTAAATTATGCTGAAGAAGTTATTCCCATTGCTTTTCCAGAAAGCACGCCCGCCCAAGACCCCTAAATTACCATAAATCCCTAAGCGCGGTGCTAGGGATTTTTATCCCCACACTCATGCATGAGTGTGGGGATTTATTTGTTTTTATGGCACTTTTATGGTTAATTTAAGGATAGTGAACGAATATCTCCATACCGGATGGGCAGACAATCTGCCCATTTTAAAAGATAGGAGAATATACCGGGCTTTTGAGATGATGCCCGGAATTTTAGCTTGGACGACTATTGTTCTTATAGTAGTCCTATCATTTTTAACCCCTGTTTTTGTAGCCGTATTTATTATACTTTTTGACGTTTATTGGTTCATCAAAACCGTATATCTCTCACTTCACCTCCGCGTCTCATATAACAAGCTCAAGTCCAATTTAAAAATTAATTGGCTGGACCAGCTTAACAACCTACAACCCACAGCCTACAAGATACAAGCTACGAAGTCCTGGCAAGATATTTATCATCTAGTTTTTCTTCCGCTTTACAAAGAAGATTTTCATCTGGTTTCTTCTTCCGTTGAGAGTCTATTAAAATCTAACTACCCCAAAGAAAAAATGATGGTGGTCCTCTGCTGGGAAGAGAGGGGAGGAGATATGACTAAACAGACTGCGCTAGAGATAGAAAGAACATACGGCAATAAATTTTATAAATTCTTGTCGGTAATGCACCCTACTAGCCTTCCCGATGAAATGGCCGGTAAGGGATCAAATACTGCCTACGCGGCAAAAACCGTAAAAGAGCAGTTAGTAGATAGGCTTGAAATACCCTACAGCCACATCTTAGTTTCAAATCTTGATATTGATACCGTGGTTTTCCCCGAATACTTTAGTATCCTCACCTATGCCTTTCTAACAACCGATAGTCCTCTCCGAGCCTCTTACCAGCCTGTGCCCCTATATATAAACAACATATGGGAAGCGCCTTCATTCGCCAGAGTCGTAGCTTTTTCTGCAACTTTCTGGCACACCATAAAACAGGAGAAGCACGAAACAGCTACAACTTTTTCTTCCCACTCAATGCCCTGGCAGGCCTTAGTAGACATAGGATTCTGGCAGAAAAATATGGTTTCCGAAGACTCCCGCGTTTTCTGGCAATGCTTTTTAAGATACGATGGAGACTACCGCGTAGTCCCTCTTTACTATCCCGTCTCTATGGATGCCAATGTTGCAACGACAACCTGGCAAACATTCCAAAATGTATATAAGCAGCAACGACGCTGGGGCTATGGCGTTGAGAATGTTCCTTATTTTTTATTCGGTTTTTTAAAAAACAAAGCTATACCGAAAATTAAAAAATGGAAATACGGTTTTATGGTAGTGGAAGGATTCCACTCATGGGCTACCAACGCTCTGATAATATTTTTATTGGGTTGGCTGCCGGTCATCGTCGGCGGATCAGAGTTTAATAAAAGCATTCTTTCTTTCAACCTTCCCTACATTACCCGTGCCATAATGACCTTAGCGATGGTTGGTCTAGTCTCAACGGCAACATTATCAATTATTCTTCTCCCGCCCCGCCCACCCAAGTTCGGTAGATTTAAATATCTATGGATGGTTCTTCAATGGCTATTATTTCCCATTACCACAATCGGTCTTGGCCTTCTGCCTGGCCTGGAAGCCCAAACGAGATTGATGTTGGGCAAGTACATGGGTTTTTGGGTTACCCCGAAACATAGGAATGTAAAGTAAACATTAAAATATTATGAAAGAACGAAATTTTATAGAAAAGTATGAGGCTGTTTTTTCTCCGACTAAAGCTGTTGAGGGTTTAACTCAGGAGCAGTGGCTTGAAAAAATTCCTGAAGTTGATGCCATAATAGTTCTCGGCTCCGGCCTGAAGTCATTACCGAACGAAAAAGACAAACTAAATCTTCACGGAAAGATGAGAACTATTGCCGCTTATGAATTATACAGGCTCGGCAAGGCCAAACAGATTATAGTCACCGGCGGAGTACCAATCGGGAAGGGCTATGACCGCTCTATGGCTGATGCCGAAGAAGAGTATTTGATTAAAAATTTGGATGTAAAACCCGAGGATGTTATTAAAGAAACCGAAGAGTCGTCTGAAAGTACGATTGAAAACTTTGAGAATATAATTGATATTTTAAAAAGCAAGGAAATAAAAACAGCTATCGTTGTTTCTAACGGTTACCATATTCCTCGGGCTGAAGCATTATTTAAAAAAATCTCCGCCCGGCACAATCTTAATATTGAGATTATGGGCATTCCCGCCGAAGAAATATTATTAGAGCGCTCCTCACATTATAAAAAACTAGTTGAGCATTATGATCTCACCAAAAAAGCTCTTGAACATCCTAAAAAAGTTGGGAGCTATATTGAGAAAGAGGGGATTGGTTTATTCTTGGCTCATGTGGACAGGAATGACGTAATCGCTAAAAAACGAGCAGAAAGAAGAAACAAGACAAACAAGCCTACTCAAAATGAGTCAACTTCTGGAAAGATTCCAGACGATCGCGGAGGCTTGGATAATTATTGAGAGAAGGATCTTCTTTGAGGAGAAGCCTAGCTTCAGCTCGGGCTTTTTTAATAAGATCAATGTTGGCCAATGAAGCCATGCCAAGATCAGGCATACCTGATTGTTTAACACCAAAGAATTCACCTGGCCCGCGGATTTTCATATCTTTTTCAGCTAATTCAAATCCGTCATCACACTCAACTAGGGCTTTGAGCCGCTGATTTATAGATTTATCGCCGGAAGAAGAAAACAAGAGACAATAAGACTGATGTTCTCCGCGGCCAACCCGACCCCTGAATTGATGAAGCTGGGCCAGGCCAAATCTTTCAGCGCTCTCAATCGCCATAATAGTCGCATTTGGAATATCAACACCGACCTCTATTACTGAAGTTGAAACAAGAATATCATATTCTTTATTTTTAAATTTATCCATTATTTCATTCTTGTCTTTGGGCTTGAGCTTGCCGTGAAGCATAGCCACTCTTAAGTCCGGAAAAACCAGTTCTGACAACTTTTTATATTCCTCTTCAACAGCCTTAACTTCCTGCCACAAGATATTCATTTTGCTTTGCTTAGAACCGGTTTTTATCTCCTTTTTAGGATCACTGACTTCAATTCGTGGACAAACTACGAATACCTGTCTGCCCTTAGTAACTTCGTCTCTAATAAACTGATATGCTTCTTTCTTCTGCGAAGGTATAGAGACTTTTGTAATTATCTTCTGCCTGTTCTTGGGTTTTTCTTTAATTAAAGAAATGTCCAAGTCACCATAGATAGTAAGGGCTAAAGTACGAGGAATAGGGGTAGCAGTCATACTCAGCAAGTGAGGTACTGCTTGCTGAGAATTTCCAATTTCCTGATTTGTCTCAGATTTAGGATTTGTAATTTGTTTAGGATTTGGTTCTTGTGATTTGGAGTTTTTAAGCAGTGCTTTCCGCTGGTTGATGCCAAAGCGATGCTGTTCATCTATAACCACCATGGCTAATTTATCAAACGAGACATCTTTCTGAATAACAGCATGAGTTCCGATTATAATCTGGACTTGTCCGGAGGCAATTTTTTCTTTAATAATTTTCTTAGATACAGATTGTCCATTGAGCTTGGCTTCGCTACCAATCAGTAACCCGACGCTTATTTCGTTTTCTAAATTTTGAGAATTTTGATTTTTGATTTGATTGGAAATTGGAAATTGGAAATTGGAAATTAACGATGTAATCGTTTGGTAGTGCTGTTGGGCCAAAACTTCAGTTGGCACCATAAAAACAGACTGGTGGCCTTTTTTAGCAATCTGGTAAGCGGCAATGAGGGCAACTACGGTTTTACCGCTTCCGACATCTCCCTCCATTAATCTGTTCATCGGATAATTTTTTTGAAGATCTTTAAGGATTTCCCATAAAGAAACTTTTTGATCAGTTGTCAGCTCAAAAGGCAGATGGCCTATAAAGTCCTGAACCAATGCCTGATCAAAAGGCACGGATATTGATTTGAGCTGATTTATCTTTCTTCTTTCAAGAAGGGCTTTAATCTGAAAGAGTAATAAATCCTCAAAAGCAAATCTTTCTCTGGCCGCTTCGGCTTCTTTTAATTCGTTTGGATAATGAATAACTGAAAGCGCCTTAGATATTTCCGGAAAATTATATTTATCTAAAACCGACTGTGGCAGAGGATCATCAGCTTTTATATCCGCCAGAAGAGGCTTGATTAGAAAGCGAAGATACTTTGAAGTTATGCCTTCAGTTTCAGGATATACCGGAACAAGGCCTGAGGTATGTTTAAGACTCGTGCCGCTTTTCTCATAAGTCGGACTGGAAAGATAAAGACCGTGTTTGTTTAAACTAGCCTTACCGGCAAGACTGACCAGCACGCCTTCAGTCAATTGATTCTCAATATATGGCTGATTAAACCAGACTACCTTAATAGCCCCACTGGAATCGCCCACAATGGCATTAGTAACAGTTAATCGGCGAGGGAATATCCTTTTACTGGAAATTTTTAAAACTTCACCCTGAATATTTACTTTTTGGCCTGGCTCTACCTGATCAATCGGAACAATCTCTGTATAGTCTTCATAGCGAACCGGAAAATGCCAAAGAAGATCCTTTACTGTTTTAATACCCAGTTTATTGAGACGCGAAAGATTACGAGAACCGACGTTTTTTAGCTTCTCAATGGGAAGTAATAGGTTGTCCATAGAGATATTGATGAGTTCTTCTATCTGGGGCATATTTTAACACTTCTGGCTAGAAACACAAAATCCCCCCGCCAGCTGGCGGGGGGATTTTGTGTTTAGTGCTCGGGGCGAGACTCGAACTCGCAAGCCCTTGCGGGCAAAGGATTTTAAGTCCTTCGTGTATACCGTTCCACCACCCGAGCAATTTTATAGATTATACCACGCTTTTAATTATTTTCCACGATTCATAGCCCACTGAGTTACCTTGGCCAGAGAATCAAAAGTTCCGGCATCAAACCACTCTCCTTTGACTATATCAACTTTTAATTCGCCCTTAGCCAAATACCAATTATGTAGATCCGTAATTTCAAGCTCGCCCCGAGAAGATGGTTTTGTTTTCTTGGCAATCTCCGCAACACTATTATCGTAAATATAAAGTCCTGTAATTGCATAGTCTGATAAGAACTTTTTTGGTTTTTCCTCTATCTGAATTGCTCTTCCTTCTTTATCAAATTTAACAACACCAAACCTTTCCGGATCGGAAACTTTCTTGGCAAAAATATGGGCGCCGGACTTAAAATTTTTAATCGCTCTAGATAAAAAATCTTCTCCGCCAGAGGCGGATCCGCCTTCGGCGGAAAAGATATTATCACCTAGTATCATGGCCACACTATCGTCACCGATAAAATCTTCACCTATGATAAAAGCCTGAGCCAGCCCTTCGGGCTTATCCTGTATTTCATAGGTAAACTTAGCTCCAAATTCTTTTCCTGAACCAAGAAGCTTGAGAAAATCTCCGGGATGATCAGGAGAAACAATAATTAATATTTCTTTTATACCGGCCCTCAACAATGTATTGAGCGGATAAAAAATCATCGGCTTATCATAAACCGGTAAAAGTTGTTTTGAGGTAATTTTTGTAAGAGGGGAGAGGCGCGTGCCCGAACCCCCAGCTAGAATGATTCCACGCATTTTATTATTTCCAAGAGTTAGACCTACTTAAAAGTGGTTGCCACCATTTTGGATTATTCTCATACCAACTAACAGTTTCCTTTAATCCGTCCGACCATTTAATTTTTGGCTTCCAGCCCAATTTTTTAATCTTAGAAGAATCCAGTAAATATCTTGAATCATGACCCGGCCGGTCAGGAATAATTTTTTTCAAGGTTTTTGATTTTTTCAGGGCCGTCAAAATATCATCAGCAATATTGGTTATTGTTTTTTCAAGTCCGGTACCGATATTGTATGCTTCGCCTATTTTTCCTTTCTCTAAAATTAGGTCAATCGCCGAACAGTGGTCAAAAACATGAATCCATTCTCTTTTGTTTCCAGATGATTTAAAAACCGGCAAAGGTTCATTGCGCATCGCCCTGAGAGCAAAGACCGGGATGACTTTTTCCGGAAACTGGTGGGTACCATAGTTATTAGCACAGTAGCTTATTGTGAGGGGTAAGTTGAAAGTATGGTAATAAGCCTTGGCAATTAAGTCTCCGGAGGCCTTGCCTGCATTATATGGAGTTCTCGGACTATACGGTGATTTCTCAGAAAATTTAGACTTACTTTTGAGTGGTAACTGACCGAACACTTCACAGGTTGAGATGTGATGGAATCTTTTTATACCTGCCTGCCTTGATGCCTCAAGAAGAACAGCCGTTCCCAGAGCATTAGTTTTAGCAAAATCTATAGGTGAGCTAACTGCTTTGTTATTATCAGATTCAGCGGCAAAATTAACTACGCAATCAATTTTATGATTTTTCAAAATTTCCGAAATAAACTTAAAGTCGCCGATATCGGCTTTATAAAATTTATATCTTGGATCGCCGGCAACATCACGAACGTTCTCCGGATTACCGCAATAAGTCAGCAAATCAACATTTACAAGATTAATCTCCCCGTACTTTTTGAGCAAGTATCTTATGAAATGGCTGCCGATAAAGCCACAGCCTCCGGTTATGAGAATATTTCTATAATTCATTGAGGCGGCTGCGGGGATTGCACCCGCGCATAACCGTTTTGCAGACGGTCGCGTTACTGCTTCGCCAAGCCGCCAATTTCTATACGTTTCTTGATATATTTTCCTCCTGATAGACTTCCAGAACATCTCCCTCTTTTATATCCCAATCCGCTTGACCGGGTAATTTTTCAAATTTAAGACCACACTCTAAGCCTTCTTTAACCTCGGTAACATCTTCTTTGCTATGCTGAAGTTGAGTTATCTTGCCACTTAACAGCTTGGCATTATTGCGCATAACATCGGCAAAGGCACCTCTTGCGACTTTCCCTGAGGTAATTTTTCCGCCAACGATTTGAAATCTATTCTCGGTTTTAAATACTGCCAGAATTTTAATCCTGCCAAGCGGAACTCTTTTTATCTCTGGCTCCAGAAGGTTAGACAATTCTTTTCTTATGTACTCAACCATCTCGTAGATAATATCAAATGTGGCAATTTTAACATTTTCCTTTTCGGCTAGTTTCATGACCGAGCTGTCGGCTAAAACCCTGAATCCGACAATTTGAGCAGATGACCCAATAGCCATTTTTACATCGCCTTCGGAAATGTTACCAATATCATAACTAATCACCTGACAGATGACCTCATCAGAGTTAATCGCTCCCAGGGTAGCCTCAATTGCTTCCAAAGAACTAGAGACATCAGATTTAAAAATAATATTAAAATATTTCTTTTTAACATCATTGGGTTGAACTTCTTTCGGGACTCCTTTAAAAAACTGAAACAAGGGAGCCAGGTCGGTATTATCGGCAGCGATAAGTTCCGCTTCTTCTCTTGATACTGACGACTGAAATTCTTTGCCGATTCCTGGGGTCATAGGCCAACCGAGTATCTGGATCGGCTGAGAAGGCATGGCCTGATCGACTTGTTTGCCTAAAAAATCCTCCATCATCTTTACCTTGCCGATAATCGTGCCCGCAACTATCCAATCGCCGTTTTTTAACATGCCCTTTTGAACAAGTGCGGTAGCAACATAACCCTTTCTCTTATCCAAATGTGATTCGATTATAACTCCTGTCGCCGGTAAGGAAAGATCTTCTTCTAGACTTTCCAACTCAGCCACCAGAAGAACCATCTCTAAAAGTTCGTCTATATTTTTATTTTGCTTGACCGATATTTCTACCAGCGGAACCTTCCCGCCCCACTCCTCAACTAAAATATCTTCTGATGCAAGATCTTGTTTTACTTTCTGAATGTTTGCACCCTCTTTGTCTATTTTATTAACCGCAACAATAACAGGTATCTTTTCTTCTTTTATAATACGGATGGCTTCCTTGGTTTGAGGTTTTACGCTTTCATCAGCAGCGATAACAAGAATGGCAACATCGGCAACCCTAGCGCCTCGAGACCTTATTGCCGTAAAGGCTTCGTGGCCTGGCGTATCCAAGAAGGTTATCGGCTTGTCTTTTATCTCTGTCTGGTAGGCACCGATATGCTGAGTTATACCTCCAGATTCTTTATCCGCTACTTTTGTCTTGCGAATAATATCAAGAAGGCTGGTCTTGCCGTGATCAACATGGCCTAAAACAACCACCACCGGTGGTCTTATTCTGGAAACCTTGTTTTTTACATCTTTACTATCTTCAGACATCTCAAAAGTCTAGCATTTTTAGGGCCTTTTTACAACTAAAAACAGTCGCCTAAGGCGACTGTTTTTAGTTGTAAGGTAGTTACTTTATAAAATACCTGACGAGTACCATACCCACATATATACTAGCCACACCAATAACTCCCCCTAAAACTGACGGTGCAGGTATAGGAAGCTTAAACAAAGAGAAGACTACCCCAACTGTAAGTCCAACTGCAATAGATTTAAGTATGTCCATCATATATATGATTATAATATAAAAATTCTGATTTCCTAACTGGCGGTCTATTCTTAAAGTAGTTCGGACGCATTTCGCCGCCTGCGGCGGCGTGGGTTTGGCCAAAAATTCCGAACCGAAATTCTGAACTTTGACAATTTCAAGTTTTTCTCTGTAAGTCCAACTGCAATAGATTTAAGTATGTCCATCATATATATGATTATAATATAAAAATTCTGATTTCCTAACTGGCGGAGGGTGCAGGACTTGAACCTGCAAGGGATTGCTCCCGCTGGTTTTCGAAACCAGTGCCATACCATTAGGCGAACCCTCCTTATAAATTAATTCAATTCAGATTAAAAATATCATTTAGCTGGCAATAAATAAACCCCGCCCTTGAGAAGATAACACTTCAATAAATACTGGTGGGTCTTATCGCGTATACTTATAGTTAGCTCTTTGTATATTTTATAGTAATGGTCGCAGACAATATCTTCTCAAGGGCGGGGTAAACAAAAGCCCTCTCCTTGGTGGGGAAGAGGGGTTGGCGAGCCCGGCTGGACTTGAACCAGCGACCCTCTGCTTAGAAGGCAGATGCTCTGTCCAACTGCCTGC
>Ga0209541_10004080_pt1 | contig 26163 bp, 32 predicted proteins | sample RifCSPlowO2_01_FD_184027 | JGI IMG/M metagenome (GOLD analysis project Ga0209541, IMG submission 184027) | Groundwater microbial communities from Rifle, Colorado - Rifle CSP2_plank lowO2_0.1 (SPAdes) (version 2) | ecosystem: Environmental > Aquatic > Deep subsurface > Groundwater | place... | reverse complement strand
CGAATCTTTTCTGTTTCCAGAAAATAGGACTTCGGGATGTCAAACCTTGGTGAGGTTTTTCGTTTCGTTTCGAATTGAACCACATGTTCCACTGGTTGTGTGCCTCCCCGCCAATTCCTTTGAGTTTCAACCTTGCGGCCGTACTCCCCAGGCGGTCTGCTTAACGGGTTACCTTCGCCACACGAAACCAGAACTCAGTTATCAGTAAAAAAACAGATCACTGGGTACTAGTTTCATGCAGCTAGCAGACATTCGTTTAGGGCTAGGACTACGCAGGTCTCTAATCTGCTTCGCTCCCCTAGCTTTCGTGTCTCAGCGTCAATTATCTTTTAGAAACTCGCCTTCGCCACCGGTGTTCCCTAGGGTATCAACGCATTTCACTACTCCTCCCTAAGTTCCAGTTTCCCTAAAGAAAATTCAATTCTTATAGTTTCCTGCCCTTTCCTATGGTTAAGCCATAGTATTTAAGACAAGACTTATAAGAAAGCCTACACGACCCTTTACGCCCAATAAAACCGGATAACGTTTGGGGCCCACGTGTTACCGACGCTTCTGGCACGCAGTTAGCGGCCCCTTTCTTATAAGGTACAGTCACCCCGATGTAACATCGGGATTCTTCCCTTACAACAGTAGTTTACACTCGTTAGAGCTTATTCCTACACGCGGCGTTGCGCGGTCAGGCTTTCGCCCATTGCCGACTATTCCTGATTGCTGCTTTCCGTAGAAATGGGGTCCGTATCTCAGTACCCCTCTGGCTGAACACCCTCTCGGGCCAGCTACCTGTCATAGGCTTGGTAGGCTATTACCCCACCAACTACCTGATAGGCCGCAGGACCGTCCCAAAACGCGCCGTTAAACGCTTTACCCCACAAAAAGCGGGGACTATAAGGTATTATCCCCGCTTTCGCGGGGCTATCCCTTATTTTGGGGTTGGTTCCTACGTGTTACTCAGCCGTCCGCCATTTACCTGCCTTGCGACAGGTGCATTCGACTTGCATATCTCAGGCACGCCACCAACGTTCATCCTGAGCCAGGATCAAACTCTTAAAAAAATCAGGCACAAGACTGCGCCTGATTCACCAGGTACCGAATGGTACCTGGACCTAACCCGTTTACTAGACTAAATTAATTGTTAAAGTGCCTGTCAATTCTATTAAAAATACTACACATTGTCAAACTTAAATTTTTGGCATTGCCAATTTAATCAAATCCGGTTGATTATTACTTAATTTTAGAAGACCTTTAATTACGGAATCATCCGGGTCTGTCGACGTTATAACATCTATTTTTAATTCCTCCGCTAAAAATTTATCAAGACCCGGCACATTTGCCATAGCCCCTGTCAAAATAACACCTCTTTCATAAATTTCATCAACCACCTCGGGCGGTGAGACATCGATTAATTCTTTAACTCCGTCTACTATTTGATATATAGAGCTATATAAAGCCTCTTTAACATCGGAGGAATTTATTCGTACTGATTTTGGCAAGCCGTTTTCCAGAGATTTACCGCGAACGGCAAATGTTTTATTTTCTTTTTCAAAATGCAAAAGTAAAATTTTTAGATGTTCGCACGTAGGTTCTCCTAAAACAATCCCGTATTTCAAATAAGCATAGTTGGCCAGAGTCTGATTCATGCTGTCACCCGCGGTTTTTATGGTTTTTTGCGAGACAATACCGCCCCCGCTTATGACGCTTAATTCAGTTATACCTCCTCCAAAGTCTATAATTAAATGCGGATGATGATAAAAAATATTAACTCCCGCTCCTAGCGCAGCCGCCACAGGTTTTTCGACTAAAAATATAGAAGAAAATCCCAATTTATAAAGTGCTTCTTCTACCGCTCTTTTTTCAATTTCGGTAGCAGTATGGGGGACGGATGCAATCGCGCGCAATTGAGGTTTTATTATATTAAATTTGTTAAAATAAATATATACGGATTTTTGCATAAACTTTTGCAAAAGTGCTACTTCTCCATCAAAATCAGATATGACTCCATGAATAACCGGTCGGATAATTTTTATGAATTCAGGAGTTTTACCGACAATTGTTTTCGCTTCAGTCCCGAAAAAAATGTATTCTTTACTAGTGGTATTTATTCCGATATAAGTTGGTTCACTGAGGACTTTACCCTTGTTTTTTATGGCAATTCTCGTATTGGTTGTTCCGAGATCGAAACAGACATCAAAAGTTGACAGAAAAGGCGGTTTGAATTTTTCAATAAATTGGCTAAAATTAAACATAACTAATGATCGATAAAATATTATTGCTTTTTTACTCTTTACTTTTTTTTACAACTCCTCTATTGATGTCGCCTTTTACATCGGAGCTTTTTGAGTTTAACAAACTCATTTTTATTTATCTGATCACTTTGGGAGTTGTTTTTATCTGGTTACTCAAAATGATTCTCAACAGGAAAATTATAATAAAAAAAACTCCTTTTGACATTCCCATTTTGCTTTTTTTTGCTTCTCAAATTTTTTCGACTTTTTTTTCTATCGATGCTCACACTTCCATCTTTGGTTATTACGGTCGTTTTAACGGCGGCTTACTATCAATCATCTCTTACATTATTCTATATTACGGTTTTGTATCGAATTTAAAAACTCCTCTGATTAAATTACTAAAAATTTCCCTTTTTTCCTCCCTGATTGTCATTATTTGGGGTCTTTCCGGAAAGCTGGGTATAGACTTTTCCTGCCTTCTTTTTGTAGGACAGATTGGTAATAACTGTTGGACAGATCAATTCCGTCCAGCCGAAAGGATGTTCTCTACTCTCGGTCAGCCAAACTGGCTGGGGGCATATTTAGTTATTAATTTTTTTATTGGAGTCTTTTTTCTCTTAAATAACGTCCTTGTAAATAAAAAAACGAATTTAAATTATTTCGTAGTTGGTTTTTATCTACTCCTGAATTTCAGTGCAATTTTATTCACACGCTCTCGGTCCGCACTGTTTGCTGTTTTATTTGGAATAGGCCTTTTGCTCGTTTATGGACTTTTTAAGTTAAAAGTCTTGATTACAAAGAGAGAAAGAAATTTAATAGGCTTTATTCTCTTACTATTTTTTTTAGCAGTATTAATTTTCAAAACCGGTATTGAAAAAATTGACAGATTTATATCTTTTTCTGCCTATTACAAGGCCACGAATTCAAACGCATCGGTAGAATCCGGCAAGCCAAAGCAGTCTGAATCAGACTCAGGAATTACAACATCGGCTGATATACGCAAAATAGTCTGGAAAGGCGCAATCGATTTAGGCTTAAAATATCCGATCTTTGGCACAGGTGTCGAAACATTTGCTTACAGTTATTATTTTACCCGTCCGGTCGGGCATAATCTTACGTCAGAATGGGATTATCTTTATAACAAAGCCCACAACGAATACCTAAATTATCTAGCCACTACGGGTTTTGCTGGTCTTATTAGCTATCTTTTTTTTATTATTTCGGTACTAGTTTATAGTTGGAAAAATATCAAATATCAAATAGCAAATAGCAAAGATACTAATCAAAAATCAAAAATTGAAGATAAAAGCAATGAACTGTTGATTGCGTGTTTGCTAATTTCTTACATAACAATCTTAATCACTAACTTCTTCGGATTTTCCACTACGACTATTAATTTATTTTTTTACCTGATTCCGGCGTTTTTCTTTATTTTAGGAGAAAAACAATCAACTATTAACAATCAACAATCAACAATTTCTAAGTTTCCCTTAAAACAAAAAATTATGTTTTTGACCATACTGCTAACTGTTATCTACTTACTATTTGGATTAGTCCGTTACTATCTGGCAGACGTAAAGTACTCTAAAGGAGATAACTACAGTAAATTGGGTGATTATCAAAAAGCGGCTCAATATCTTACAGAAGCAAATAATCTCAAATATGATCATGTTTACGAAGATAAACTTTCCTATGTCTATGCTAATCTGGCTTTTGCAGCTTCATATCAAAAAGAAAAAGGTATTGCCAATAAAATGATCCAGACTTCAGACGATCTCAATAAAAAAAGTATCAACGAGTCACCAAGTAATGTGCTTTATTGGAAAACAAGAGCCAAAAATTATTATTTATTTTATCAAGTAACTCTTAATTCGAAAGATTTGGAAGATGCAATTTACGCTTTACAAAAAGCCAGAACCCTGTCGTCCTCGGATCCGAAAATTCCTTACAGTTTAGCAATATTTTATTCACTTTTGGAAGAAGAAACCAAAGATGCAAATAAAAAACTACAGTTTCAAAATTTAGCCATGCGTGAGATTGACCAATCAATAAATCTAAAAACAGATTACCGTGACGGTTACTTCCTCAAAGGTCAACTCCTCAAAAAAACCGGTCAATCCAATGAGGCCAAAAAAACTTTCAATTTCATTCTCCAAAATCTAAACCCCACCGACTCCGAAGTCCAAAAAGAACTGGAATCACTTTGATTTTAAAGTAGTTGAGCTTTTAAGTTTTTTGATTTGCTGCTCAGTTTTTTCATGCTTGCTAAACCATTTGATAGCCTCGTCATTCTTACCTTGGAGTTTGAGATTAGCAGCGGCATTTAGATAAGTTTTAGATAGAAGAGCCAAATATTTTATCCTTTCATCCCCGTCAAAACTATTGGAAAAGATGCTAATCCTTCCTAATTGATCAAGCTCACCCATACTAGCTGTTTGTTCAAACCATTGCCAATATAATCTTAATCTGTTATCTTCACTCATTACGCTACTATTAAATTGTCCGCTACTTTGAATTAATTTCTGTACTGCATTATCTGGCCAGACGCCCTGTTCATTAGTCAAAATACTATCCGGAGTCGGTTTTATTCTTGCTAATTGAGGTAACAATTTTAACTTAGAGAAAGCATCTTTTACCGAAAATTTCAATTCTTCAATAGTTCTATCATTCATAATGAAGTAAATCTTACTTCTTCTTCTTCTTCTTTTCAAGCAGAAATAATTTTAAGGAGTTGTGTTGGTGCTGGGAACGTCAAATTGACACGGTTACAGAGGAATAAATGCTCAAACTAAAAATAAATTATTTAACTGCATAAAGCGATGGTAACAAACGGTTAAACATTAATGAAGCTAAATATTGGGAGAATTATTTCTTTCTTTCTTCAAAAATGGTTTCTTGTTTATCGTTGTTAAAAGTTACATTGAAAAAATCAAATATACCTTCTTTTCCCAACAATAGCGGGGTTTTATCGTTATTCGTAAAGGAACAGTGAATATTAAATTTTCTGTTACAAAAAATAATCGGAATATTTCCCTCCCACGTTTTAACAAGTTCTTTACCTATTCCTTGAGACTCGCTTTCAATGAGAGATTGTTTTTTTACTCCTAAAAGCGTAATCATGTAGTATGGAAGAGTTAGATTATCTGCCCCTGTATCCATAATGAAAGAAAATTCTCGGTGTCCACGAACTGTTTCTAAAAAGATCGTTACAATTGGATAAGGAATTCTATGATTTTCAGCTAATCTGAATTGATAGGGAAATGTGAAAGACATGTTTTACATGAATCGGGGGAATATGCATTACAATTTTATCTTCATCTTTGATTTTTTTTTTGTCAATAAGTTTATATAATTTTTTAATATCCTCACCGAAGGCGTATATTTGTCCGCTTGTTTGTGATATTAAGGCAAAACCACCATCCTTATATTTTTTTTGAAGTTTGAAAAGAATATTTTTATTTTGCATCTTACTGTAAATTTACACTTCTGCTTAACAAAAATCAAGTGAAAATTAAAATTTAAGGAGTTGTGTTGGTGCTTGTTACTGCATAGCGGCAGGGATCGCAGGGTTGGGTATTATTTCCGCTGCAGTCAAGTCCGTAGCCGTTTTGATCCACACCCGGACCGCTGTCATTTGGATTTTCAATACATGAATAAAGTTTGTAGTAGGTTCCGTCAGAATCATAAGAGTATGCGCTGCCATTGGGATCGAAAGGAGTTTTTTGCAAATAAGTCGCCATCCAACAGTCACCGGATGAATGGCAAAACGGATCCCCATTATTTGGCAAACTTAAGGGATAGCCCTGATTATCCTGATAATAGACTTCTAGAGCTTTTTGAATTGTTGAAAGATCAGATTTCCTTCTGGCATCTTTGGCCGCTTTTAAGGAATTAAAATAGCTGGAAATTCCTAAAGTTGCCAGTATTCCTATTATTGTGATCACTATAAGTAGCTCAATTAACGTGAAAGACTTAGTCATATTTATAAAATTCCTGTGAAGAAAAGATTTTCTCAATCCTTATTGACTGATACAATAGATACAGGCTGCTCCCGGCGCGGCACATATTCCTGTTGCCCCAGTACCTGCAAGTATAGCGCACGCACTCGTAGTATATTTTAGCACGGAATTCGTGGCTATACTTTTAGAAACCGGTTGGAATGATACCTGCCAGGCTGTCGCAGATCCGTCATTGACCAATACGCTGACCAGGCTTCCGCTATAAGATTTTAGTTCGCCCGAATCAACTAAAGTATCACTTATTGTTCTTCCGCAAGTTCCGATTGCACCCCCGAGTGAATAGGCTGTTCCATTAGCACATCCTGCAGCGTTTGAGCAAACTCCGGCTGAAAGTGTCTGCCAGGGCCAACAAGTTCTGGAAACAAAGTGTCTTGCAATAGCACCTTTGACTTCTCCCACTGTCGACAATGTGGCTGAATCCGTAGCTTTTCTTGTCTGTTCGACCGGATCAAGCGCAATAAGAATTCCAATTGCCAGAATTCCGATTATCGCAATAACTATAAGCAGTTCGACTAAAGTAAAAGCTTTTTTTAACATTAGTTACATAGTAAACATACTATTTTATATTGTCAAGGGGTAATTTAATTAGTCGGTATCACAGTCCGAATTTACTTTAGTGATGTTGTCAGGGTATAAATTGGGGTAATAATTGCAAATACTAGGAATCCTACACCGACTCCCAGGACAACTAAAATCATAGGTTCAATCAGCGTTGTCATGGATTTTATCGCCAGTTCAGAATCCGCTTCAAAATAGCGTGATACCCGGATAAGGGTATCGTCCAGATGACCGGTTTGTTCACCGATCAGAGTCATTTGGACAAGAATCGGAGGAAAAATTTCTGCCTGTTTCATAGCCGTACCTAAGGATGTCCCTTTTTCCAGTTGTTTTTTTATTTTGTCAAAGGCTCTTCTGTAGATTATATTGGGGGATGTTTCTATAACTATATTGAGAGTTTCCAGAAGTGATACGCCTGAAGAAGTTAATATAGATAGAGTCCGGGTAGAATCGACAAGCGCAGACATTTTTATTACATTTCCCAATACCGGCAGTTTGAGAAGAAGTGTGTCAAAATTAAATTTTCCGGCGGTTGTTTTCAGATATTTTGAGGCAAAAAAAACAGTTAGTGCTGTAAAAACAATAATAAAAGGCCAGAATTTTGTAAAAAAAGTAGATATAAAAAGAAGAATTTGTGTAGATAAGGGCAGGGTAGCACCAAAATCTTTATATAAATCGAGAAGTTTGGGAACCACAAATGTCATCATAATAAAAGCCACGGCTATCATACCAATGATAATAAAAGCCGGATAAATGAGTGCGCTCCGCAGTTTGCCCCGGAAATTTTTTTCTTTTTCCAGATTGTCCGATAGTTTAAGTAATATTTCACTTAATTTGCCTGTCGCTTCTCCCGATTTAACGAGCGCTACATACAAACTGGAAAAATATTGGGGATACTGGGATAATGCACTCGAAAAATTTTTACCGGATTTAATCTCTTTATCCAAATTTTCGAGGAGATTTAATAATGCGGGCTTAAGGGTTTGAATTTTTAAAATCTCAAGTGCATCTATTAAAGTCAGACCCGCCTCAAGCATTATTGATAGCTGGCGGGTGAGATCTACGATATCATTAAAATTAATTTTACTAAAAAAACTTAAAAACGGAATAGAAGTTATATCCGCGTTCCAGACCGATACAGGGAAATAGTTATTGGTTTTGAGGTATCTTAAGACCGATTCCTGGCTGTCAGCCTGTATTTTGTCCTGAAATATTTTTCCCTCCTTTATGGCTTTGTATTTAAACTGCATTTAAAAAATTTCAAATTTCTAATTACTAATTTCTAATAAATTTTAAATCAAATAATTTATTGGAAATTGGATATTGGGAATTAGATATTATTTAAGGAACTTCCTCATCTCGCTCTGCCTGATTGCATAAGATAAGGCAGTATCTTTGGATATCAGACTTTTTTCGTAAAGTTTAAAAAGATATTTTTCAAAGAGATAAAGTCCCTGTTCTTCCTCGGTTTCCAGAATATTATCAAGAGTATGGGTTCTCCCTTCCCGGATTACGGCTGACACCGAAGGTATGTTCAAGAGTATTTCGACTGCCGGAATCCGCTTGGTTTTATCAAGCGTCGGTACCAGTCTTTGGGCTATAACCGCCTTTAACACCGAAGACAGCTGCGACCTGATTTGGTTCTGCTGATTGGCCGGAAACACGTCGATTATTCTGTTTATTGTTTCGGATGTCGAACTCGTATGCAGTGTAGAAAATACAAGATGGCCTGTTTCCGCAATAGTTAAGGCGGATTGAATTGTCTCATAATCACGCATCTCACCCAGAAGTACTACATCTGGATCCTCTCTTAGCGCCGAGCGTAGGGAAATATTCCAGGAATGGGTATCCTGGTGCAATTCCCTCTGGGAGATTATTGATTTTGCCTGGGGATAGACATATTCGATCGGATCCTCGATCGTAATTACGTGTTTAGCGTATTTATGATTTATTTCATCGATAATAGCCGCCAAAGTCGTAGATTTTCCTTCGCCTGTCGGGCCGGTAATTAAGATTAATCCCTGGTTAACTTCAGTGAATTGATGAAATTGGCTCGGTAATCCCAACTCCTCAATAGTTTTAATCTTGCTGCCGATTAATCTGAAAGCCGCCGCCAGTTTATTTTTGGAATAATAAATATTTGTTCTGAAGCGGTTGCCCTTGTATTCATATCCAAGGTCTATTTCCTTATTGGCCAAAAGATTTTCCTTTTGTTCTTCGTTTAAAATCGAGATGACAAGTTTTTCAACATTTTCACCGGTGAGCATGTTCGCCGATCTGACGAAATAAAGATCGTTATTAATTCTTATAGCCGGATAATAATCCGGAATAAGATGCAGGTCTGAAGCCTGTTTTTCGATTGTTACGTCAAAAAGGTGAAAAATATCCATAAATTAAACTTCCGATACTCTTAATATTTCTTCTATTGTCGTTATTCCATCCAGAACTTTTAAATAACCATCTTGATTTAGAGTCAGCATGCCCTCTTTTGTAGCCTGATCTCCAATATCACGGCTGGTTGCCTGTTTTAAAATCAAAGCATTAATTGCATGACTGACCCTGATAACCTCGAAAATAGCAACCCTTCCCAGATATCCGGTTTGATTACAGTCATCGCACCCCCGGCCCTTGGTTAACTGAATTTGTTTTCCGTCTGCATAAGGCTTGGGTAAAAGATTGCCAAGAACCAGTTTAATCTTGTTCTGGATCTCCTGGGGCGGGATATAGCTGGTTTTACAGTAAGTACAAACTTTTCTGACAATTCTCTGCGCCAGGGAGGCGTTGAGAACCGAAGCTATAAGAAATGGTTCTGCCCCAAGATCAATCAGTCTCGGAATTGCAGTAGCCGCATCACTCGTATGTAATGTTGAAAAGACCAAATGGCCCGTTAACGCAGCTTGAATTGTAAGTTGAGTCGTTTCCTTATCCCGAATTTCACCTACTAGTATAATATTCGGATCCTGCCGTAAAAAGGCCCGAAGACCGGTTGTGAATGTAACTCCGGCCTGGGGATTAATCTGAACCTGGTTAATTCCGGCTATTCTGTATTCCACCGGATCTTCCAGTGTTAAAATATTTACAGAAGGTTTATTCAGCCTTGCTAAGATCGAATATAGAGTTGTTGTTTTTCCGGAACCTGTTGGTCCGGTCACAAGCACAATTCCATAAGGTTTTAAAATAGCCTCCTCCAAATTTTTTAAAGGTGTACCTCTTAATCCAAGATCCATCAGACTCGGGAGACCCCCGGTTTTTTTCAATAGACGCATGACCACTTTTTCACCGTTTACAGTAGGAAGAGTTGACACACGCAGGTCGTCTTCCTCTTCTCCCAGTTTAAAGAAAAACCTGCCGTCCTGAGGTATCCTTTTTTCGTCTATTTTAAGCTGGGATAGAATTTTAATCCTTGAAACTATCGCATCGTGAATTCCCGAAGGCAGAATCAATTTATCCTGTAAAATTCCGTCAACCCTGTATCTGACTCTGATTTTAGTTTCCTCCGGTTCAATATGGACATCCGAAGCCCGGCTTTTGACGGCAAATTCCAAGATTGTGTTGACTATTTTTGAAATCGGCGCATCCTTGATTACGGTGCCCGCGCTCGGCTGAACTTTTACTGTCTGAGTAGACTGGACTTCTTTTAACGCTTCTTTTATTTCAGGAGTAAGACCCTGAGAATAGGCCAGGTCAATAGTTTTCTTGATATCCTCCCCATACCCCAGCGCCAAAACCACTTTTTTTCCGGTTTTTCTCTCCAGGAAGTCAGACATTGCTATGTCAAAGGGATCGGTTGTGGCAAGCGTTATGGTCTGATTTTGGCTGTCATATCTGACCGGTACAACTCCATATTTCCGGGCAAGAAATTCCGAAACAAAACCAAGAGCCTGTGGATCAACCGCGACCGTTGCAATATCCACAAAAGGAACCTTCAATAAAAAGGCTAGGGAAGAGAGAATTTCTTTTTTGTTTATTTGGGTATTTTTAAAGAGATACTCTGCTATAGGGATATTGGTTTTGATGCTTTCATATTCGATTGCTTGGGCCTTTTTCTGCTCAACTATTCCCTTTTGGACTAAGAGATCCAATATTTGTTTAGGGGTAATATTCATAATTTTCAATATAAGTTGTTTTTTGCTAAAATGCAATAAGAATGTTACCTTTAATTCTTGTTTCAAATAGCGAAAAAGAAATTAAGCGTTTTATTGATGATTACAGTAAAGAAAATAATTTCTCTAAAGACAGAACAACAGAAATTTCTCCTCTGAAAAAAGAGATAGTTATTTCTCAGATCCGTGAGATAAGAAAAAAGATCGGTATTTCCTCGGCCCTCCCCCGCCTTTTTGTCCTTTATAATTTCGATAGAGCCACCCTGGAAGCTCAGAATGCTTTTCTAAAATCCTTGGAGGACGGAGCTTTAAAAAATCAGTTTATTCTGAATGTCGGGAATGAACATTTGCTTCTTAATACTGTCAGATCCAGATCAACAGTTATCAGATTACAGAATAAAAAAGTTCCGGATAAATCAGAAGAAAAACAGTCCACCTTGCTGAAAAAAATAGAAAGCACGGCCGGTTATTCTTTTATAACGGAAGCTGCTTTAAAAAATTCAACCCCGGAAGAAACAGTTAAATTAATAGAAATAATCGTCAAATATTACCGGAATAAATTGGCGGTTGAACCGAATGCTTCTGAAATAATAAAAAAAGCCCTCAGTTTCAGAGCCTTATTAATAGGTAATAATCTTAATTCCCAGTTGACATATGAGAATCTGTTGATTTTTATTTATAAAGCCTTTAGGATGAAAATATGAGCAAAGGGTTTTCGCTTTTAGAGTTATTGGTTGTTATAGGAATAATAGGAGTATTGGCAGCATTGTCCTTACCTAATTTTATGGCAGCCAGGGAAAGAGCCAGGGATACCCAAAGAAAAAGCGATCTGGTCCAGATCCAAAAAGCACTTGAGATTTACAAAATAGATCATAGTCCGCCTGAATTTGTTGCCGATGATAATTTTACTTTTCCCAATACGGGTGCTAAATGGGCGAATGAAAACGATCAATCAATTGTCTATATGAATAAAGTTCCCGGTGATCCTTCAGGTATTCCTTACTATTATTTGCCGGATAATTCGACTTTAACATATACTTTGGCAGCCTGTCTGGAAAATAAGGCCGATACGGCCGGGCAGGATTGTTCGTCCTTGAGCAATTTTAGCTGTACATCTAATAGTTGTTATATATTATCAGAGCCATAGATTAAAAGTTTTTCATTTAAATTATGAGAAAAAATCTGGGATTTACCCTTCTGGAAATGTTAGTTGTCATTGGTATTATTGCTGTTTTAGTCAGTATGGGTTTTGTGTCCTACTCTACAGCCCAGAAAAAAACCCGGGATGCCAAAAGAAAGCTGGAATTGAGTGCGATTAAAAATGCCATGGAACAATATTATTCATTATGTAACGGCTCCTATCCTTTGACCGAAGGCGGAAAAGTGCCTTTTTCCATTGTGACAGCTCAGCCCGGCTGTACAGCTGACGAAAATATTATGCAGGCGGTGCCTCTGGATCCGAAAGATCAGGTTACGCGTTATGATTATGACGACTTTGGACCTCCGCCACAGATATGTGCCTCAATCATGGAATCTGAGCCGGCACCGTATTGTGTCAATTTGCAACAATAATATGCAAAAAAAAGCTTTTACCCTCATAGAAATTCTGGTAGTAGTCACAATTATCGGTATATTATTAAGTACTGCAATTATTTCTTACGGTTCACTTTCCAAGTCTTCCCGGGATGCGCGAAGAAAAACCGATCTGGAACAGATAAGAGCCGCTTTGGAGATGTGGCGGAGTTCCGAACCGTTAGCTAACGGTCAGTATCCTGACTATCCTGAAGCAGACTGTTCAGGACTGAACGATGGAGCAATTCCTAATTTTTGGGAATATTTACCCCAAATTCCTGCCGATCCTAAAGCAGCTTCAGGTCCGCTCTATAAATGTGAGTCGACACTAACAGGTTATAGTCTATATTCCACTCTGGAACTGGATACAAGCGGCAATATCTGCGGCGGCAGCGGAGATTGCGGTGGAGCCGATTTTCCTTGTAAATATGCAGTCGGACCCTATGGTAAAACATGCGGACCCTAAAAAATGAAAAAAAATGCCTTTACTCTTGTCGAAATTCTGGTTATTTGTACCATTCTAGTTTTGTTTAGCGGAACAATGCTTGCGGGTTATAATAATTTTAACCAGCAAAAAAAACTGGATAAAGAAGTTAATCAGCTCGTTGACGTCTTGAATCTTGCCAAAAGCAAGGCCCGGGCGTCAGATCTTAATCCGGCAGATACAGGTTTTGACTGTTCCGGCTCAAACGAATTTGGCGGTTATTCAGTTGAGATAAATGATTCCGATTATAATTTTGCGCCATGCTGCCGGGATGTTGTGACAAAAAATCCTTCGGGTTGCGGATCTGTTGTCCAAACATATAATTTTTCCTCGGTCATTACTAACATATCAGGTTCAACCACGGTCAATTTTTATCCGCTGTCCGAAGGCGCTTCTCCTTTAACCGTATCCATAAAAAATTCCGCAATAGATAAGTGTTCAGACATATCAATATCCGAAACAGGCGTTATTTCAACGTCAGATATACAATTATGTTATTAAATCAAAAGGACTCTTTTTCTCTTGTAGAATTATTAGTTTTTGTAGCTATTTTAGGCATTTTTTTTATCATGGCAACTTCGGTTGTTACGGTTTCGTTGAAAAATATGAAATTTAATGAACATAAAATTAAGGCAACCCATTATGCCGGACAGCTTGAGGAATGGCTGCGTAATCGAAAGGAACTTGATTGGGGCGGATCCCCCTGCTACGGCTGTTCCGGCGCTGCTACATTTACCCAATTTGTAAGCCAGGATGGCAGTCCAACCGTATATTGTTTTAATGACGGTGTAATCTCTAATTGGTCGGAATCAGGTAACTGTGGCAATTATGATCTTGACTCATTTTTTAAAAGAGAGGTTATTTTTAATTCTACTGTTAACTCGGGTTATATAAGTCAGGTTGAAGCTAACATTACAGTATCCTGGCTTGAGTTGGGTCAACCGAAATCAGTTATCACAAATACGGTATTTTCCGTTCCCGAACAATGAAAAAAAATGCCTTCACGTTTCTCGAGACTTTGGTTGTCATTGCTATTTTCAGTTTAATTTTTCCTTTGGTTCTTTCAATTCTATTTATAATTTTGCAGCAGCAGCTAAGAGTATTCAGCTTAAGCGAAGTCAAGAGGCAGGGTGATGCCATAGTCAACTATTTAACAACCACTATTTCAAATAATGCCCATACTCTTTATGATATAGACAGAAATGAAGTTTGCGGAGCAAATAATGTTAGTTATCCTGTATTCGGAGTACCGGTATTTTTCAGGGATAGATATAACAGCGAATTTTCACTCATTTATAACGGGCCTGATCTTTTAATTGAATATGATATTCCCTCAGTACCGGCGCCTACTTTTGTTTTTGCGAAAGGGCAGTTAAACAATTCAAGAGTCAGGTTAAGCTCTTTTTCAATTGATTGCCAGCGGCTTTTACCTTTTTCAGCTCCGCTGGTTTCCATAAACTTTACTATCTGCTACAATATTAGCGGTACATCCTGCGCCTCAACCGAGCCGCAAAAAGTCGTCTCCCTCGATTACCGATCCAACATCAAACTTCGCAGCTTCCCGACAGAATAACATACCCTTTATAATCCTTAGATTCCCTTAAGTTCCTTTAATTTTCTCACCTCTTGACTTAAGAACACTTTTCTTTCATACTGTTATTTATGTCTGACGATTTAATAAGTCTTAATCTCGGAGAAAATCACCTGCGGTTTGCAAAAGCCAAAAATGAAGGTGGAAGAATAAACATAGAGGTACTTTCGCAGCAGCTCGGCACACCTACTTTTTATGAGTCAGAGACCAAAAAAGTCTCAGACGAAACAATCGCGACAATCAGGAAAAACGTAGATTTACTCAAACTTCGTAAAAAAAGAGTCAATATTATAATTCCGGATGGTTTTGCCTATTCCCAGATAATTTATATGCCCAAGCTTAAAGAAAAGGAGCTTTTGTCCGCAATCAGATATCAGGCAGATCAGTTTATCCCGATGCCGATTGACGAGACTTCGCTTGATTTGGAAATACTTAACGAAAGTAAAACCGAGAATAAATCGTTAGTTCTGATTATCGCGGCACCGCAGAAATTAATCGAAAGAATCGAAAGCCTGAGCGAACAGGTAGGTCTTTATCCCGAATCAATAGAGAACGAATTAAGCGCAACCGGCCGGTTTTTAGAGAATTTTTATTCACCGCTATCTAAGACCGAAAGTACGATTTTTATTAATGTGGGTTATTCGTATACTTCTTTTTATTATTTTGACCACGCAATGAAATTAATAATTGACAGTCACAGTTTCCCGGCCGGACTGGCTGTTTTTCTACGCGAGGCGCAGGTTGACGTAAATATTGATTTGGCGAAAGCTAAAGATTTATTAAAAAAAGTCGGCTTTACCGAGGGTACTTCCGTGGATCTGAATCAAATCCTTCAGCCGGCAGTCGACGCTCTTACTGTCGAGCTGCAAAAATTTATTGTTTCATTAAAAACCAAATATCCAACCGCAGCTATTTCCCGCATATACGTATTTAATCTGGCTAATGAAATTAATCATTTAGACAAAAAAATAGCTAAGAATGTATCAATCCCTACTGTTACTTACGATCCAGCCTCAATTATTAAAAGAACACCGGCAGTCGAACCCTACATTAAGGAATTGCCGTCATTTATAGCTCCCTTGGGAGGCTGTCTAAGATGACCCTTCGAGGCTTCGACTGAGCTCAGCCGATGTCTAAACTCAGGGTCATATTGAGTGAAATCTAAATATGAAAAAAAGAATTAATCTTTTAAAAGCCAATAAAAGATTCGTGGACAGGGAAATAATTTTTCTTAAGATTAAGAATTCTTTAATCACTCTTTTTTTCCTTCTTTTACTTATTAACATTACCTTCTATATTTTTTTGCTCCAGCAAAGTCAAAAAATTGTCTTAATTTCCAATCAAAAAAAGGAGCTCCTGGACTTTTTTATTCAGAATAAGGAAGCCGATGTCAAGTTTGCTTATTTTAGAAATAAAGAAAAGCAATTGAATGACATACTTAAGGAAGATGTAAATTTTTATCCTTACTACGAATTGCTCAAAGGCAGTCTGGATAATTTCGCAGTCGGTGCCAAGCTTCATGCCGTCACTATTGATAAAACCAAAGCCACAAATTTTACCATCAGTTTTGAGAATTATGACAATTTAATCAGTTTTTTGAGGTTTGCCGAGTCCGATGATTTTTTGCATAATTTTAACCAGCTGTCCCTGATTAATTTCAGTAAAAACGACACCCAGATCAGTAAAAACGATTACAGGCTCAATTTTAAAGGCCTGTTTATCAACCTGAACTAAGATATTTTATGAAACTAAATTTTAGCTATTCAGACAACCGGATCTTAAGACATAATTTTCCTTTATTAGTAAGCTTAATAACACTTTTGTTAATTTCTACTCTGCTCGTCTATTTTAATTTTACGCAGTATCAGGCAAAGAGGGTAAAAATAACGGCTTTAAATTCCGAACTTGAAAGTTATAATAAAAAGAAAAGTCTGATTGATTTTAAGAATAACGTGGTCGATACGGAATTTGATCTCGATACTGCCAATCTGGTTTTAAGCCAATTAATTCCTCCCCAGGAAGATTATTTTTCCGTTCTGGCTGCGCTGGAAATAATTTCTGCCAAAACAAATTTTATTATCACTTCTTATAATATTATCGTGGAAAATTCTACGGCCGGGAAGCTGGCAGTATTAGTAGAGGGAGAGGGCGATGCAAGCACCTTTCTGGAATTTCTAAAAGAATACAATTTTTCCGGCGGAAGACTGATAACTATTGATAAAATAGATTATTCGCAGGATGCATTTAAAGATACTAAAATTAATATTAATGTATATTCAGGCAAGACAGATTCATCCCGGGATAATTCAGGCGATGTCGACTTGGAGCTTATGAGAACTATTCTGGCGAAGGTTCAGATTGATATTAAGGAGCAAGTGCCGGTTGCCAATGACTACCCTACCAAATCCAACCCTTTTTAGTGAATACGATTGTCGCGGATGACTGGCGGATTTACACGGATTTCTTAGTCATTCTGGGGAGCGATGAATTTTGAAGCGACTCCAGAATCTATTTTTGTTTAATGAAGGATTTATTTAATTGCTTTTTCAGTTTTATCATTCCTTCCGAGAGTTCTGCACCCTTCATTAACCAATAATCATATCTCTCCTTGTTTATGGTTAGCTGCGGCGGACTGGTAATGGGATTATACAGACCTATTTTTTCAATATATGGACCGTTTCTTTTCTCTCTTTTATCAATAGCTACAATTCTATAGCTTGGTTGACCTTTTTTTCCATATCTGATTAATTTTATTGCAACAGCCATATGAGATCGATTACCACGGATTACTGACTGATTGCCGCGGATATCAAGCATCCGTGAAAATCCGCAGCGTCAAGACAAGCCTAAATTATTAAACAACTATGTATAGCGTCAAAATCCGCGTAATCAGATATTATACCACTAAATTAAAGTTACAAGGGTTCTTCTTGCTGCTTCTTCTTCTGCCTCTTTTTTCGACTTTCCGATTCCGGTTTCATAAATTTTTCCTTTTATTACGACCTCAACTTTGAATATTCTGTTATGTTCCGGGCCTTTTTCTTCCAGAACTTTGTAGTTTGGGGTTACTTTAAATCTTGCCTGGGTTATCTCCTGCAGTTTGCTTTTAGGCGAAAGATAGAGTTTATTCTCGATTATTTTGGCGAGTTTATCCGTAAAAAGATGCCGTAAAACAAAGTTATAGGCCTTTTCAAAACTGTCATCCAGAAAAATTGCAGCGATCAAAGCCTCAAAGCAGTCAGCCAATATATTTTTATTTTTTTTCCCGAGTTCCCTGGCCTGTCCTCTTGAGAGATAAAGATATTCGCTGAGATCTAAAGATAATGCCGCTTCTGCCAGGCTCTCTGTTCTGACAATGGAAGACTTTATCTCGGTATAGTCACCCTCGGCTAAATGGGGATATTTTTTAAAGAGATAAACCGAGGTTATCAACGAAAGGACGCTGTCTCCCAAAAATTCCATTTTTTCGTTGGAAGGCAGATAAAAATGTTTATGTTCATTTAAATATGACCTGTGAATAAACACATTTTCAAGCAGATATTTATTCTTGAATGTTATATTTATCCTATTTTCCAGTTCTTTTAAATTTTTCATAGTGTTACGTGTCATTGCGAGCGATCAGCGAAGCAATCCCATCGAGATTGCTATCTTATAGTTTACACACCCTCAGGGTGTGTAGGCTCGGATTCTGTTAAAATCTTCCCCAAAATAGCATTAACAAACGCAAACGAGTTTTCACCTGACATTTCTTTGGCCATTTCGACGGCTTCATTAATTACCACTTTAGGTGGAGTCTTTTTTTCCAGCATCAGATCATAGATACTGACTCTCAAGATTGACAGGTCGGTTCTGGAAATATTTGCCAAAGGGTAACGGGAAGCATACTTTTTTATTAATTTATCTATCGTTTTAAGTTTTTTTATTATTTTCTGGGTTTTTTGCTCTTCCGGAAAGGGCAGAGAAAACGGGAGTTTTTTAATAGGAGGCGCAGTCATGTGTCTTCCAAAACTGTAAGCAAACAGATTCTGTACGATTTTAGTCCTTTGCAGATGCCGAATATCCATAAAATTTAATACGGATTACAGATTTAATTCGGATGATGCGGATATTCGGATAATACAGATTTTTTAATCAGCATTTCCGCCCGCCTGCAACGCTATGCGTAGCATTGCGGGTAGGTAGATCCGCATAGAATCCGCAGATCAGTATCACATGTTTATTTCCCACAAAATTTACACGCTCTATGAGCGATTTTCAGTTTGTGGCAGTTTAGACATTCGACAAGATTGCTGAATTTTAAGCGTCTTGTAACCAGCCTCTTGCCTTTTCTTCTGGTGGAATTTTTTCTTTTAGGTAGCGGCGCCATGTTTCAATATAAAATATTAAAAATAAAATATAAAAGATTAAATTCCTCTAAATTCTCTTAAGATCCTTTAACTTCCTTTATTTTCTTTTTATGCTTAAATATATAATAACAATTTACTTGCTATAAAACAACAGAAAGTTTAAAATGTAAGAGTTCACGCTTCTTGACAAAACTATACCAGACTATGTCATTGCGAGGAGGAGGAACGACGACGAAGGAACGTCAGACGTTCCGAAGCAATCCCATTAATGAGATTGCTTCGCTCCAAAACTCACCGCTCGCAATGACAATTGATTATAATCTTTGTCAAGAACTGTGAATAGTTATTTTAAAATTTATAAATGCTTACAATAATTTGCGGTGAAAATACTTCGGCCTCCCGGAACTTTTACATCTCCCTTAAAAAAGATTATCAGAATAAGGGTTATGAAATTAGGGACATTTCTTATAGCGAGATAGAAAATATTAATCGCTGGTTAGCAGATTCCCCCTCTCTTTTTAGTAATAAAAAAGTTTTTTTCTCCCAAAGACTGAATAAATTTTTCAAGAAAGACAATAAAAAATTCGTCGAAGACCTGCAATTAATAGAAAAAATGAAAGATGTGGATCTGATTGACTGGGAAGAAGTCTCCGGCTGGGAACTTAAAATTAAAAAAATCGGGATAGTTAAAGAATTTAAACCGGATCAGACTATTTTTAAACTTCTGGATTCAGTTTATCCGGGGAATAGATTAACATTTATTTCCCAATTAAATACTTTAAATCAGAGTCTGGACGAAAATTTTATTTTTATCATGCTGGTTAGATATATACGGAATCTGATAATAATTACCGAAGACGGTGTTCCGCCTCGGATGCAGTCATGGCAGACTTATAAACTCAAGTCCCAGGCCAGCCGCTGGAAAAAAGAAAACCTGGTTAATTTCTACGAAGCTTTATTCAGGATCGAAACCGGCCTCAAAACCAGCTCCAATCCTTTCACTATAAAACAATCCCTCGAAATCCTCGCCTGTCATTTTTTGTAAACATCGAGCGAGCCTTGTCATCCCGACCGAAGTGGAGGGATCTGTCACAACCGACTTTTGTAACAGATTCCTCGACTCCGAAAATCACCGCTCGGAATGACACAAAATTTCGATTTGCTATAATATTCCATATATGACCACAGTCCCCGACCACATTTACCGAGGTTATGATCTTCGTGGCTTAGTCGGCAGCGAACTTAATAAGGATACGGTTTCACTTCTAGCGAAAGGTTACTCTACCTGGCTTCTAATGAGAAAAATTTATGATTGTGTTTTAGGTTATGATTGCAGACTTTCAAGTCCGGAATTTCGGGATATCTTTGTTAAAGAACTAACTGAATCAGGAGTTACGGTCTATGATATAGGAATGACTCTTACTCAAATTTGCTATTTTGCCTGTTATTTTTTCAGAACCCGAGGTATGGTTATGATTACAGCCTCACATAATCCTAAAGAATATAACGGCTTTAAATTCGGGACCGGTTACTCCGAAACTATGTTAACCGAAGAAGTAGTTGAATTTAAAAATTTAGTAAAGTCAGGCAAATTTAAGCAAAGAACACCTAAAGGTAAATACATGATACAGGATATTAAAAATGATTATATAGAGGATTTATTCAGAAGAGTCGATCCGATTAAAAAATTTAAAATTGTTGTTGAGTCGTGTAATGGTTCTACCGGACATTATATACCTGACATTTTACGTAAAATCAATTGTGATGTAATTGAGCAAAATACGACACCGGATGGCAATTTTCCTTCGGGAACCCCGGATCCTACAGAAAGTGAAGTTCAAGAGAGATTGGCAAAACGGGTAGTTGCAGAGAAGGCTGACTTAGGATTTTCTTACGATACTGATGGTGATCGAATTGGAGTTGTAGATGGTGAAGGTAATTTAATCTGGAATGATACTCTAGTTGCACTATATGCAAAAGATATTCTGGACTCGCTTCCTGGTTCAAAAATTGTTTTTAACACGCTTTGCTCTAAACAAGTAGACGATGTAGTTAGGGAAAATGGCGGAGTTCCGATCATGTGGATGACCGGCCATTCTTTTATAAAAGCTAAAATAAAAGAAGAAAGAGCCCCTTTTGGCGGTGAGTTGTCCGGTCATATATATTTTGTCGACAATTTTTACGGTCATGATGATGGGGCTATTGCTACTTTAAGACTCTTGGCTTATTTAACTAAAGAAAACAAATCCTTAAAACAAGTTATTTCGGAGTTACCTCTATATGTTTCCAGTCCGGAAATTAAAGTCGGTTGCCCCGATGATGTTAAGTTTGAAGTCGTAAGTAATAAAATCGGTAGAGAAATTAAGAAGCTGTATCCGGATGCTAAATACATAGAAATTGACGGTGTAAGAATGGATACAAAAGATGAGATGCTTATTGTTCGAGCTTCACAAAACGGTCCGTATTTAACTGTTAAACTTGAAGGTAAAACCAATACAGCGTATAACAATTTAAAAAAACAGGTTAATCAGATTCTCCATACATTTAAAGAAATCGATTTCAAATCCGGAGTTAATACCTCAGCTCTTGATTAGGTTAAGTGATAAGGCTTAATTCAACCTCGGGTGTTGAATATATTATTACAACAATCTATTTATGTCTAAAGTGGTAATCTTCGATAAAGACGGCGTGATCGTAGAAACAAAAAAACTTCATTTTGAGAAATGGAAAAGGACTTTTAACCAGCATAACAAAAAATTTAACGAAGAAATTTTAAATCAAATGATGGGCCGCAGCGCTAGGGAAAATATTAAAAAATTTCTTGATCCTAATCTGTCTGATGAATTTATTACAAAAATACTAAGCGAACAACTTAAATCTATAATTTCGATGTTTGATAGGTATGTTTCACTTGTTCCTGGAATTTTAAATTTCTTAAAAAAATTAAAAGAAGCAAAAACACCTGTTGCACTCGCAACTTCCTCAAGATTGGAATCAATGGATCTTGTACTTGATAAATTCAAGTTGCGATCGTACTTTCAAATAATTATTAATGCTAATCAGATATCAAGGTCAAAACCCGATCCCGAGATCTATCTTAAAGCTGCGAATCAGTTAAAGATTAATCCAAAAGACTGTGTAGTTTTTGAAGATTCTTATTCCGGAGTTGAAGCTGCAAAAAGAGCCGGAATGAAAGTCGTTTTGGTTATGACCTCCCACACCCGCAAAGATATCCCCGCTGTCGACCTCGCCATCAAAGACTTCACAAAAATAAATATCAACGATATCAGATCTCTCTAAAGTCCAATTCAACCTCGGGTGTTGAATTTACTGTCATAAGGCTTCAAACTTATCTTAACCATTTTTCTGCATATTTAATATATTCAAAAGATTTTTGATAATCTGCCTGATCAAAGACAAATTTTTTAAATCGAACCGGATCATTCCCAAAAAGTTTCATTACCAATTCGGGGTTTGATAAGAAGAGTTTATCTTTATACAAGTATTCTTTAAAGGATGACCATTTATAATTTTCCAGTTCTGCAATATATGGCACTAATTTACCAGAATAAGGATTCAAATAAATATACCGGCAAACATGTTTTAATTGCGCCTCCGTAACTACTCTTTCTGCTTTAAATCGCGGAATAAATAATGGTCCATTTTTACCATTTTTAATGTTGTGATATTTAGTAAAAGAATTACCCAGATCTGCCATAAACTTAGGAATTCCGCTAGTTTGTTTTTGTCTTAAGAGAAAATGATAATGTGTCGGCATTAAACAGTAAGCAAGAATTTCTATTCTAAAAAATTTACTTTGACTTGTTATATTTAGAAGTTCTTGTTGAAAGTTTGGCGGCATTCTTTTGAAGTGGGACAAACTGACTCTAGCTTTTGAAGAACGATAGTAACCGACAGCAGTTAAAAATGTTTCACAATTATAATCATCAAATATCCTTTGAGAATTCAAGGTCTTATTAAAAACATGATAAGTATAATTGTTTATAAAAGGCTCAAGTCTTCCTGGCATAAGAAAAAAATACTGTTTTTTTATAGTTATGTCAATGGCTTATAAGCTACAAATATATCTTTTTGGACTTTTATTACGCCAAATTTAACACCCGAGGTTGAATAAGTACCGCGACCTGGTCATCAAAGACTTCACCCAAATCACAGTGGAAGATGTGAAAATGTTATAATATTCTTCAAATGGACAAAAAGCTGCAAACTAAAGATGAGCCGATACAGCTCTCCAAATTTACTCAGGCACTTCTTTCCGCAGTCAATTCGATAAAATCTCCGGCCATACCCGATGATTTTTCCAAATTATCGGTTTCTCAGACTGTTTCTTTCGTCGCACTTGTCTATGAAAAAGTCAGGAATGCCGTCGAATTCCGCGAAGAACATTTAGTTTTAAGGGCTGCAATCGAGAGAATTCTGAAAAGAAGGTTATCCCTGAATCCGGACGGCAAAGGTGAAGCGGAAAATTTAATCCGCGAGCTTTTGTGGGCACGTTATTTTGATAATGAAAGTTTGGGCAATCACGACGCCAAAAAAATCCAGATTATTATAGATAGGCTGCTTTTTTTAAAGAGGCAGATAGTCATCGGAAGAAACCCTGAGGTTCAGCAGTTTTTAAGCCAATTTCTGGTCGATCTGGCAACCGGAGAGATCGAAGAAACTTTAAAACCGGACGAGACAGCCCGTAAATCCGGTTTTACCTTTTACATTTTCCAGGTTTTAAGAAATAAAATTAAGCTTGAGGGTTTAACTGAAGACCAAAGAGATGCTTATTTTCTGGCTGCAATTGAGAAAGCTTACCGTAAGAGTGACAAAGCCTATCAGCGTTATCATCTTTTCATCACATTTTACAAAAGACTCCAGGATTATAGTATTGATGAAATTGAAAATAAGACTGCCAAATTCCCGGATATATTTTCCAAAGTGGAAAAAATTATTACTAATCCATATGTCGACAGTCTAGCCAGATTTGTCAAAAAACAGATGCCTCCATTCTTAATATTGTTTGACATTTTTAAAAATAAGCCAAATGAAGCTAAAGAAATTCTGCAAAATCGTACAAGACTTTGGTCCGAAGTCGATCTTGCCTGCCGCGAGAAATATCAGCAGATCAGTACGCGTCTCAAGAATCTGGCCTTCAAATCTTTTATCTATATTCTATTGACCAAGATGATTTTAGCCCTGATTCTCGAGTTTCCAGTTTCACTCTATTTTTTTAATGAAGTCAATACGAGTGCCATAATTATCAACAGCCTTTTTCCTCCGATACTTATGGCGATTATATTTTTGTTTTTCCGAACACCCGGCGATGATAATACAAGAAAAATTTATCACCGGATTATAGATATTGTTAATGCGGATAAGTCTTTCGAAACTAAAGTTGCCTTTGTACCTAAAAAAGCCAGGTCCAGGAATCCGGTTCTTATTTTCGGCTTTACGGTTTTTTATTCGATTTCTTTTATAGTGACTTTGCTGTTAATTTACGAAGTATTGTCGGTCCTGAAATTCAATGCCGTCAGCCAGGTTATATTTATCTTTTTTGTCAGTGTTGTCACCTTTTTCTCCTATCGGATCAAGCAGATTGTCAATGAATATCATCTCAAGGAGAAAGAGTCTGTCTTAGCTCCGATCGGCGATTTCTTCTTTATGCCGATTTTATCCCTGGGAAAATTTTTAAGCCAGGAACTCTCAAAGCTTAATTTTTTTATCTTCATCTTTGACTTCCTGATCGAAGCCCCCTTCAAACTCGTTTTCGAAGTCGTCGAAGAATGGATCTCCTTTGTCCGGCAGAGAAAAGAAGAAATTATTTAATTCAATAATTTTAATAGCTAATTTTGGGACCGCTACAATGTTCCTTTCCTGAAACGTCGTGAAACCATTTGTGTAAGATTTTAGTTTCATCAGAGATAGGGAGATCTGTTCTGGAGTAGTCATCCCTATCAATTGTTGCGACAGCAGAAAAACCATCCTCGCAAATTATTTTTGCGCGAACCAAATTTACATATCTCAATAATAGACTTTTTTGGCTCGTATTAAAGGTATTAAGAGCATCTTAATATTTAGCAAGTTCTCTAGCTTTTTTTTCGAATACATTTTGAGCCTCAGTTCTGGCTGCAACTATTATTTCAGCTCTGACTCTTGACATATTTTTTATATTATATATTGCTAAATATCTTTATCAAGCGAATTTCTTTGCATTTAAATTTGCTTTAATAGATTAACATATTGAAGCAAAAATGAAGACTGTCATTCTGGCGAGCGGAATTAGCGAGTCCGGAATCGTTGTTTATCAATTTGCAGGCACCGGAGTACGTGAATTTTGAGAACTAAGTGCGTTTTTAAATTTGGCCGTAAAATTTTTCCAGGCTTCGATCATTTCCCTGGTTAATGGATCTGATATTCCCAGATCCAATAAGGCTGCTCCTACCAATAATGGAACACCGTATACGGCACCGACAGCCAAGGCAGTGATTGATACCCATTTTAGAACATCGGCTGCCTTTTCAAGTTTTCCTTTTTTTTGCCATTCAGCAAGTACCGGCATGCTTATATTATACCAATAAAACAAGTTTATTTTCCTTGTTTTAGCTGAATAAATTCAGATCTACACCTTCAAAGCAGTCTGCTTTAATAGGTTAACATATTAAAGCAAAACGTGGATTGTCAGATTCCCTCGGTTTTTTCTCGCTGAATTCTGAATTTCCTCTGCCAGGTGGATTTCCAATTTGTTCCATAAGTTCCGGGAGGGAATAAAGCATTAAAAAGTTCATCCATGAATAGCAAAAGTTTATCGTTTCTTAGGATATTGTTAAATGCCGGAACCAGTCCGTCACTATTTTGCAGGAGCAAGTTATATCTTGATATAGTTGCAGACGAGACTTTTAAGACGTCGCAGATTATTCGATAGTCGATTTTTTTTAAAAGCAGGTAAACTATTGCGATTCTTTTGGCAACCATAATTCTTTCGACCGGGGAAAGCAGTTCCCGGGTAATTTTTTGAAACTGATCCTTGTCGGATTTTTTGCCGACTACCTCAAAAAATAAATCAAAAAGTTTGTTTAGAACATGTTCCTCCAGTCTTAATTTTGAAATTCTTGCCATTTGCTTTAATTTATTAACATATTAAAGCAAACTCAATGGCTTATATCACTTCCTTTTAATTAGTTAATACTTGTTATCGTCTATAGGATTAAACTCTAGGCCACCAGTGGAATAGAGTCTTTGCGGTAATTATTTGTTTCTGG